>Ga0163154_10004161_pt1 | contig 19242 bp, 19 predicted proteins | sample OliLakLV19MP9P1_FD_148649 | JGI IMG/M metagenome (GOLD analysis project Ga0163154, IMG submission 148649) | Freshwater microbial mat bacterial communities from Lake Vanda, McMurdo Dry Valleys, Antarctica - Oligotrophic Lake LV.19.MP9.P1 | ecosystem: Environmental > Aquatic > Freshwater > Lake >...
GCGGATTCAACATCTTTTTCAGATGGTTCATCGAATATGGGTAATTGGCTCAAGAGAAACCTCTCTTTACAAGATAGTTTGTATTTAGAATTATTTTAAGTCAGATTGACGCTGATTAAAATGATAATATCGTTGGGATAAAAGGATAGGTTGCATTGATAGGGTACACGATTATAGAATATAAGGGAATAAATAATGGACAGAGGTAATGTATAAAGCCTATGACAACAGAAAATCCCCGTAAACGTGTGAACAAAGCCCGTGAGCGCCAATCATCGCGCAAACAACGTGAGGCGATGGCGGTGCGGATGGTAGACCCCGATAATCTGCCACCGCGTGAGCCGATGTCATCCACAGATAACATTGAAGGGAAGCCCTTTGATGATATGGCGCGCCCGCGTAGCCGTACCACCGCGCCCCGTGCGACATCGCGCAATGAGGCAATCAACCGCCAACGCACCGCCCGCTATACCCCGCGCACCAACCGACCAGAGGCAGTCCGCAGACCGTCATCGCGCAAACCACTCCAAGCCCAAAATATCAGCCAACTCGATTGGTATGATATTCGTCAGATGGTTGGCTTGTGGATACGCGATGCGTTTTGGTATCTCCGCAAGCACCCTATTATCATCCGTAGCGCCTTATTGCTGGTGGTGGTGGTGGTGATATTGCACTATGTCAGTTTTGCGCTCACAGGGCGAATTTTTCCCTATGTCAAGACGATGGGCGTGGATATTGGTGGCTTAACCACCCAAGAGGCACAAGCTAAACTGGTTGCCGAGTGGGAGGGTGGCTATCCGATTGACCTATGGGTGGGGACAGAAAAAGCCGATTCTATCCCCGCGCAACAAATGGGTTTCCGTTTGGATGTCGAGGCGACCATCGCATTGGCGCAAGCCGTGAGTTTTGGTGCGATTCCCTTTGGGCGTGAGGTGCAACCTGTGGTGAACTTAGAAGAAATCATCGCCACCGACTTTTTGCTCGATTTTGCCGATGAAGTGCGCCAAGAGCCTGTCAATACTCGTTATGAATGGCAAAATGGCACATTGGTGGGGCTAATAGGTGGGGCAGGTCGTCAATTGGATTATACTCGCTCGACTACCAAACTGAATAACCGTATGGTGGATGTGGTAGTCAATAAGCGGTTTGACCTCGAAATGACCCCCTTATTGCCCGATAACGACGACCCCGATGCGTATTTGGATGATGTGGCGCGAATTGTGAATCAGCCACTCGAATTACGTGGCTATGATCCCTATACCAACCAATCGTTCACATGGGCGGTAGACCGCGATACGTTTACCAGTTGGTTGATGGCGGGTGATAGCTCACTCATTTTGCGTGCCGATATTTTTACCCGCTTTGTCAATCAGATTAATACCACCCTCAACACATCCGACAGTAATCTGCGCTATATTGAGCCGACAGAAGCCACCGAAAAGGTGAATCTGGCGATTGCCGAGGGCATTGCTGATATTGACCTGCGCGTGCGTTATCGCCCAATGGTCTATGAAGTGGAGCGCGGCGATACAGGCTTTCGGATTGCACGGCGCACAGGTATCCCGTTTTTTCAGATTTTAGATGCTAATAGTGGGCGTAATTTGGATGTATTATCGGTGGGCGATATTCTTAATATCCCCTCACGCGATATTGCCCTGCCAAACGATCCTGTGCCACATAAACGGATTGTGGTGGATTTGAATGAGCAGGAACTGATTGCCTTTGAGAATGGCGAGATTGTGTTTCAGTGGGAAATCTCGTCTGGTGTGCAAGATGCGCCCACATCCCCCGGAATTTACCAGATTTTGGGTCATAACGAATTGGCGTATGGTAGTAGCGTAACACTATGCGATGCATCTGGGGTGACATGTGGTGTATGGGAGATGAGCTGGTTCATGGGCATTTATGAAGTCATACCGGGTATCGTCAACGGGTTTCATGGCAAGGTAGTTTTGCCCAATGGCAATTTGCTCGGTGATGGTTTTGTGGGCTATCCCTATACCTTTGGGTGTGTGATGTCCAACGAAGCCGATGCCAAAGCCCTATACGATTGGGCAGAGCAGGGGGTGGTCGTGGAGATTATTTCTAATGAATTTGAGCCGACCAGCGACTTGGGACAATTGGCGAAGCAACTCATGTCTACCAATTCCTACTAGCCCATTGTGCAACTTGCACGAACTTGAACTGTGCCTGACCATCTCTTAACCTGTTTTTAATCACAATTGGAAGCATTTCCAGTTATTACCCCTCAAAAACCGTCCTAATAACGGTTCACGAGGGGTCTATTTGTTTTTGAGATTTTTATCATTATCGATAGTGCGCGGTGGAACAAGCAAATTTCTTCATAAAAGATTCATTTTTCTTTGACAAACTGCATTCCATTCGTTATAGTATCCCTAAGTTAAGTGTGTGAGGCGACCCAACTAAACTTATTAAAAAACATTTTGATGCCTCATACTGACTATCACACGCCCCCGTAAAAAGGGGCTTTTTGCATTCTATCCCCTACGTGTCATAATACCCCATAAAAATTGATGCTTACCCGAAAGAGACAAATGATGATGACAAAAACACGGCGACAATTTGGCACATGGTCTAGCCCGCTTTCCCCCACGATGATGACCACCACCATGCGACTCAATGATGTGGCGTGGGATAGCGATGGTGAGACACTCATCTGGTGCGAAAATAAAGATGGGCATGGGGTTTTGATGATACAAAAGGGCATAGATGCCCCGCATGAATTGATACCTGCCGACCAATCGGTGCGGGGACGGCTTTTTTATGGTGGTGGCGAGTTTTGTGTGCAATCGGGGATGGTCATTTTTGCGGGTAATCACGGGCGACTCTATCGCCAATCGCTAGAATCTGGCACCCCACGTCCCATTACTCCCGCGTTTGGGAGCGCCGCCTCGCCCACACTGTCGCCCGATAACCGTTATGTGTTATATGTACATACCTACGAAGACCGTGATTGCCTGTCTGTGGTGGATAGCGCAGGAAATGCCTATCCGCAAAAATTGGTGACAGGGGCAGATTTTTATATGCACCCCGTTTGGCATCCCACGGGGGAATTAATTGCCTATATCGCGTGGAATCATCCCAATATGGCGTGGGATAGCACCACCTTGCACCTCGTCAAAATCGGTATGGGCGAAAATGGTTTGCCTTACGGCAAAGAACCTAACGTGATTGCGGGGGACAACACCACCGCCATTTTTGCACCACAATTTTCGCCAGATGGTCGTTATCTCTCTTATATCAGTGATGCAAGCGGGTGGGGACATCTCTATGTATATGATATTGAAGCACAAACACATACGCAACTGACCGATGGCGATTATGAACATGCCCGCCCCGCGTGGATTCAGGGATTAAAAACGTATGGCTGGTCGGCGGATAGCCAGACAATATTTTTATTGCGGGCAAAAGAGGGTGTGACGGGGTTATATGCCTATGATGTGGCGTATGGTACAGAAAAACACATTGACGCATTGGGTCATTATACCCACCTAGAGCAACTGGCAGTCTCATCGAATGGTACATTGGCGATAATTGCCAGTTCATCAAAAATTTCTCCGCGTGTGATGAGTTATTCCGGGCAAGGATTTGAGCGCGTGCATCGGCGGGCGGGGGCAGAATCTATCTACACAGATGACCTTGCCAAAGCACAGGCGATTTCGTGGATAGGGCATGACGGCGAGAAGGTGCATGGGGTGTATTATCCACCGACCCATCAGCAATTTACCGATGAAGGCGCACCGCCGTTGATGGTGATTGTGCATGGCGGACCAACGACACAAAAAACTCTGAATTATGAGGATGAAGCCCAATTTTTTGCCACACGGGGTTATGCCGTGTTGTATCCTAATCATCGCGGTAGCACAGGATTTGGACGCGCCTATACTCAAGCCCTGCGCGGGATGTGGGGGATTTATGATGTGGAAGATTCGGCATCTGGGGCGATGGCATTGGTAGACCGTGGGCTGGCAGACCCCAACCGCTTGGTTATTATGGGTGGGAGCGCGGGCGGATTTACCGCGTTGCAATCACTTGTGACCAAGCCGAATTTTTATCGTGCGGGTATTGTGCGATATGGCGTGGCAAATCAGTTCATGCTGGTGATGGATACGCACAAATTTGAGGCGCGATATAGCGATTCGCTACTCGGCGCATTGCCAGATGCCTCTGCGATATATCGGGAAAGGTCGCCGTTGTTTCATGCTCACCACATCAAAGATGCGTTGTTGCTGTTTCAGGGGAGTGATGACACCGTTGTCCCACAAAATCAATCGGATACGCTGGTAGAGGCGTTGCGGATGAACGGCGTTCAGCATGAATATGTGGTGTATGAAGGTGAGGGGCATGGCTTCCGCAAGCCAGAGCATGTGAAAGATTATTATGAACGCATCCTACGCTTTTTGGCACAGATGGTCGTGTATATGTAAGCAACCCCATGCCTAAAGGCAAGGGTAGCCGCGTCTAAAATTTCGATGATACAATTTGGGTAAATGTGAGTGATATAGGATATGTAACCGATGGATGTCAAAGAAAAACTCTATACCGCAGAAGAATTTTGGGAATTTTATCAATTGCCAGAAAATGAGGGCAGGCGCTTTGAATTAGTGGACGGGGAGATTATAGAGATGCCACCGAGTTCATTACCCAATTCATATATTGCTGTACGAATTAGTTATTTTTTATCAGGATATGCGATTAAAACAGGGCTTGGGCATGTTTTTGGGGCAGACGGCGGGTCGCGTTTAGATAACAATCTCATTCGTATTCCAGATGTTTCGTTTATTTCTACAACGCGATTAGTCGCTGTGACAGGCAAATTAATGCCTCCGCCAGATTTAGCGGTAGAGGTTGTTTCACCAGATGAAGATATTTTCAGAAAAGCTCGTGAATATCTCTATAATGGTGTTATTGAAGTATGGGCAATTTATCCGCAATCCAGAGAACTTATCATTTTTTGGCTTGATGAAAATAGACAAGTTACCACAAAACAATATGGCATAGATGATATCATTCGCAATCGTGCCATATTACCCGATTTTGAAATGCCCATACGCGATATTTTTCCTGTGAGCATAAAATAACGATATGGGGCGATGAATTTATCGCCCCACACCACCCCTATTCACTATAAACCCAAACCGTGATACCACTATCCACTTCGGCTTGAATCCGCCGATAGGCATTCGTCTCGTAACGGTCAAAGCGTGCTAGTTCTTGTTCGGTCACATCCAACACCATGCCTGTCACCGCCCCGCTATCGGTCGGGCGCACAATGGGATATACCCGCCCGCCCAGATTAATCGTTGTCTTTTCATAATTAACAAGGCGAGCAGGCACACCAAAGATGATGCGTCCTACCAGCGATTTTTGAATATCGGGGTCTTGCAATGTGCCATAAACGAATAATTTTTCCATAAAAATCCCTCTATAAATATATTTTGGACTTGTGCATTATTTCCCTAATGAGTATATATCAGAATACTATTTTGTGTGTGATGAGATGATTAAATTTGATATGAGGCATAATTGTTTATGCCCCGCATTATTTTTTAGTGGATGACTACCGCCGTGCCACTGGCAGTCACCATCAACATGCCTGTGCCGACTGTTTCATAATCGAGGCGTACCCCCACAATGGCATTTGCCCCCAATTGAGTGGCTTGATTGACCAAATCGGTGAGCGCCAATTCTTTTGCCTCACGCAATGATGCTTCGTAGGCTTTGGCACGTCCACCGACTAAATTACGCCACGATGCGCCAATATCCCGAAAGACATTTGCCCCCAAAATAGTCTCGCCAGAGACAATGCCTAAATATTTGCTAATTTGATGCCCTTCAATGTTTGGTGTTGTGGTCAGAATCATGAGTCATTACCTTGTTTTTATCTATATGGCAAAATGGCAAAAAAATAGAGGGAATTTTATCCCTCTACTCAATTATACACCGATTTTTTAGCTTATCCTTTGGCGGGGATTTTATCTGCACCTGCCAAATAGGGGCGTAGCACCTCTGGAATAATCACACTGCCATCGGCTTGTTGATAATTTTCCATGATGGCAATCAAAATACGCGGTGTAGCGAGTCCACTACCATTGAGTGTATGTACAAATTGCGCCTTTTTGCCCTCTGTGGGGCGATATTTGACATTGGCGCGTCTGGCTTGAAAGGCTTCTGTGTTGCTACATGAACTCACCTCTAGCCATTCGCCACTGCCCGCCGCCCACACTTCGACATCGTATTTTTTGGTGGCGCTAAAGCCCAAATCGCCCGTGACAATCTCTAAACGACGATGTGGCAAGCCGAGCGCACGACAAATATCGCACGCCGCTACAACCAACCCCTCTAATTCGGCATAGCTGGTCTCTGGTGTGGTGAATTTATACATCTCTACTTTTTGGAATTGATGCACACGCTTAATCCCACGGGTATCGCGCCCTGCCGATGATTTTTCTCTGCGGAAACACGGTGTGTCTGCCACGAAATACAGGGGCAATTGGCTTTCATCCAAAATTTCGTCACGGAATAGATTGGTAATTGCCACTTCTGATGTGGGGAGCATGTAAATATCGGCATCTTGGTCATGATAGACGACATCGGCAAATTTGGGGAACTGTCCCGCGCCATACAGCATATCCTCTTTGACAAAAAATGGCACATAGACCTCTTCAAAGCCCTTTTCACGCGCCATATCCAAGAAAAATGCCTCTAGTGCGCGTTGCAGACGTGCGCCCCATCCGCGCAACACATAGGCACGACTCCCTGCGAGTTTCACCCCGCGCTCAAAATCTATCATGCCCAGTTCTACGCCTAGTTCCCAATGGGGTTTGGGGGTGAAATCAAATTCAGGGATGATACCCTCTGGTTGCCACGCGATATTGCTCTCGTCACTATCGGCAACGGGGACGCTTTCGTGCGGGATGTTGGGAATCCACATCAGATTTTCTTCTAAATCGGCATCCACCGTGCGTAATTGGTCGTTGAGCGCATTGACCAAATCGCCCATTTCACGCAAGAGGTCGGTAAGGGTTTCTAGTGCGCTGTTCAAATCGCCTGTGGCTGATGTACTCGGTGGGGTTTGGTTGCCCATGAGTACCGCTTCGGCTTGGTCTATATCATCTTTGTGGATATATTCGACTGCCCCCAACGCACGGGCAATTTTATCGGCATCGGTCAGTTGTTTATTGCCACGTAACATGCCACTCGACTTGTTGAGTTTGTTACGTCCTGCTTGTAGGCGTTCACTCTTGATGAGCAATTCTCGTCTACGCATATCTATTTCTAGCACAGCATCCACACGCGCTAGGGCGGGTGGGTCGTTTAATTTTGATAACTGTTCTTTCACCCAATCGGGTTTTTCTCTGATGAGTGCGATGTCGAGCATGATTAATCTTCTCCTTGTTGGTTATCATCGTCCATCGGACGGGTTAAATCGGCACGTAGCCGTAAAAAGGCGAACAATAGCCCTATGGCGATTACGCCAAGAATGAGGGCATCCCAAAGTTCACGGGTCATAAATTCCATCGTGTTTTTTATCCTTATCAATCAAAAACGCCCGCCTAAGACCAGCCAAGACGAGCGTTTTGCGTGAAATCAATCATCGTAAGGGGGTGGTCGGGCGAACTCAGTTGGAACTAGTAGAAGATGGAGAGGAAGAGGTTTCTTCTTTCCATAATGGGAGCATCATGCTAAAGGTTGTGCCAACATTTTCTTCACTCGTGAACCAAATGCGTCCGTTCATTGCTTCCACCTCGTGTTTGCATAAATACAAATTGAGACCATAGCCATATTCACTGATGATTTGGGGCTGACGGGCGCGTTGGAACGCCTCAAAGACGCGCTCATTCTCTTTTTCGCGGATGCCGTAGCCTTCGTCCTTCACATCAATTTGGGCATTGCTCCCCACCACACGCACTGTAATGCGGATGGGGGTGGCTTTCATACTGTACATGATAGCATTACGCAATAAGTCCTGCAAGATGCGTGTCAGATAGGTGGATGATGCCAGCACCGCCACCCCACTAGGGACATCCAACGTGAGCCGTGACCGATGGTCATGGGCATCGGTTTCGGGGTCAATGAGGCCAGTTTCATCGAGCGATTCTTCAAAATCCTCAAAAAATGTTTTGAGGGCAATTTTGCGCTTGCGTTGGCGAATTGACTCTTTTACCCTGCCAGTGCGGATATTTTCGAGCCGTTCCACGAGGGTTTCTAGCCGATTCACTCGATTCATGTGAATACCGATGAGCCGTGTAAAGCCACCGAGCCGTTTTGCCATTGTCTCGACATCTTTAATTTGCTTATTTTTCATGAGTTGTTCGATAATTTCGACATGCCCCGATGTAGATTCAATGGCATCTTTCATCTCTGAACGAAATTTGCCCATGAGTTCTTGTAGGGCAAACCAATCGGGGGTATCGAATGACAACATGGTGCAAATTTCACCATTGATGGCACTCATCGCCGATGCCCATGCGGGGATACGTTCTCCAGAACGCAAAATAGAAAACCGCACAGGACGCAATGAGGTGAGCGCCTGTATGCGATAAAACTCTAGGTGCTTATCGGGGTCGGTATCGGCAGTTTTGAACAGAGCAGTGGCGGCGCTCCAACCATTGGCACGGAGCAGGGTAATATCGGTGCCGATAAGGGTACGACTGGCTAAATTTTCATAGACCAATTTGCCGTTTTGCCCAAAAATGAGGATACTCTGACCCAAACCGTCGAGAAGTAATTGCATATCGAATGTGGTTGTTGCCATGATGTATACACGTCCCAAAATAATGTCTTATGAATAAAAAAAGACATGCTGATTATCACAAAAAATCAACATATCCTTTCATTCTAACGCATTTTTACAAAATTGCGCGACTTTTGGGGTAGATAACCAAAAACCACTACAAATCTTCTCATTCTATCGTTATGAAGCCATTGTTAAGACGATACCATTGCCCGATGGGTCTTGTAGGAAAATTCCTTCTGGCACAGTTTGGGTGATAATGCCGTGTTTTTGGATATGACCCGTCACCGCGTCTAATGCCTCTGTATGGGGCAATACGGCGGTGTAATAACGTAAGCCTGTGGCATCGGCAGGCGGGTGTGGGGCATTTTCGCCATTCCAGATATTTGTGCCGATATGATGATGATAGCCACCCGCGCTAAAAAAGCGCATCTGACGGGCATATTGGGGTGGGGGAAGCTGATTGAACGGGTATTCAAAGCCCAATTGTTCCCGATAGAACCGCTTCCCCGCCTCAATATCCCCCACATGCAAATGCACATGCCCAACCTGTGTTTTTGGGGCGAGTCCATCCCATTGAGTCGGATTTTTTGCCAACTCATTCAACAACTCGTAGGGGTCAAACCCGCGATTGCGCTGAATCATTTCTGCAAACGTGCGGGGCCACTGCTCTTTTGGAAAATCCCATGCCAATTCAATGCCGTTTTCTTCTGTATCGGGCAGATAAATCGCCAGATGGGTGTTATGGTCACTAAATCCCTGAATTTGGGTATTGGTCTCGACAATCCGCTTGAGCAAGTGCGCCAAATCCATCCGATTGGGGACAAGAAACGCGGTGTGATATAGCCCTGTCGTCCCACGCACAATTTTTGCCCCAGTCACTTCGGTGAGGCGGAGCAAATCTTCTGCGCCAGCGCCGAGTCCCGCCGATTGTCCGTCTTGCCAATGTACTTTGAATCCGAGAATATCCCGATAAAACGCGATTTGACGGTCTAAATTTGCCACCGTATAGTGAACGTGTCCTATCCGTGTTTTTGGATGGATGATGAATGTGGTTGCGGGTGCTTGTGGTGTTGTCATGATAATTTCCCTTTGTATCTTATATACTCGTGATTAGGCGGTGAGCAGGGGTAAATTGCTCAGTAGGACGGATACCCAATAACACAAATAGTAGCGCATTAAACCCAATTGAGGGGTATTCTTTGCGCCGTAGGTGGGTCAGCATTGCGCCGACCATCGTCAACATCAAGCCACCCGCGGCAAGTGGTGTTAAAAATGACAGAATATTAGTCAATTTTGGCAATATCAGACCAATCCCACCCAACACTTCTAAAACGCCGATGATGCTTAATTGCATCTGCGAAAAATCACTCACCCATGCCATTCTGGGGTTTTCTTGAGCTTTTTCTTTTGGGACAAATATTTTCATTGACCCAATGCCTATGAACATCAATGCTAATAGTCCCGATAAAATCCAGAGTACCACGTCCATGATGAAAATTCCTCTCTTGGGCAATTTGCCCCTATATAAACATTACCAATTAGCACCCATATCATTAGGATGCTAACGAAATAGGTAAAAAAACGACTAACCAGATTTATCCATGTTGCCTATCATCTGCCAAACCACACGGCGCAATACCGCACGGTCTGGTTCACTCACACCCGCCAAAATCGAATTTTCCAAACTTTGCAATTGCTCCGTAATAGAAATTTCGAGTTTCATACCCGCATCGGTGGCATGTACGCGCACCAGACGGTTATCTTGTGGGTCGCGTTGGCGGGTGATGAGGCTGGCTTCTTCCATTTTTTTGAGCATATTGGTGATGGTTGCGCCCTGCACCGATAGCGCCTCTGCGATTTCGGATTGGGTCATGCCACCCTGTTTGACCACCTGACACAAGACAAATGCCTGCCCCCGAAACATGCCAACACTCTCCATAAAACTATCTATGGCAGTGCGATACATTTGGCTAAACTGTGCCAGAAGATTGGCATCGGTGGTGGGTACTTGGTCAGACATATAATCATTACCTTGCTAATCGTTAGCTACCTAATCATTATAGGCGCGATAAAATTTTTTGTCAAGCAATAAAAATGCCTGTGGTCGTTGTGTGCCACAGGCATAAAATTATTTCTCGTCTTTTAGATGCGGATACATCAGCACATCGCGGATGCTGTGCTGGTCGGTGAGCAACATCGTTAGGCGGTCTATGCCCATACCGAATCCACCGTTGGGGGGCATTCCATAACGCATGGCACGCAGATAATCTTCATCTAGGGGGGTTTCTTCATCAGCCTCTTTGTCATAGAGTTCTGCCATCTCCAAAAAGCGGGCTTCTTGGTCGCGGGGGTCATTCAGTTCTGTGAAGGCGTTGCCCATTTCCATGCCTGCGATATAAAACTCAAACCGTTCCACATGCAAATCATCACCCGCAATCCGTTTTGCGAATGGCGAAATATCACGCGGATAATCCATGATAAAAGTCGGTTGAATCAGTCGTTTTTCTACATATTCACTAAAGAGATGCTCGACCAATTTGCCCCATGTCTGATTTGGCTTGACCCCTTTTGCGTCAAATTTGCGAATTTGTGCCTCTAGTTCTGGCGCAGTGGGGTAGTCCATATAATCAATTTCGGTGAATTGACGAATTGCCTCGCGCATGGTGATGCGTTTCCATTTGGGCGTGAGGTCTATCGCTTCGCCTTTATAGGTGGCAATCGGTGTGCCATTGACGTGTTGGGCGGTATAGGCAACCATGCGCTCGGTGATGTCCATGACATCATGATAATCGGCGTAGGCTTTATAAAATTCGATTTGGGTAAATTCTGGATTGTGCTTAAAGCTCACCCCTTCATTCCGAAAATCGCGCCCAATTTCGTAGACGGCATCAAACCCGCCCACCAATAGCCGTTTGAGATACAACTCAAAACTGATTCGCAGATAAATATCTTGTTTGAGTTCATTATGATGGGTGGTGAATGGACGCGCCGCCGCGCCGCCATAAATCGGTTGCAAAATGGGTGTTTCGACCTCTAAGAAGCCCTCATCATCCAAAAAGTTTCGTACCGATTTAACCACAGTGGCACGTTTGATAAATACCTCGCGCACCTCTTTATGCACCGCTAAATCGGCATAACGTTGGCGATAGCGCATCTCTTTATCGGTAAATTCGCCATGTTCAACCGTTGTGCCGTCGTCTTGGACTTCTTGTTTGATGACAGGCAGTGGACTGAGCGATTTTGCCAGCAAAACAATTTCTGCCACACGGATGCTAATTTCGCCCGTTTGTGTCCGCATGAGTGCGCCTGTGGCTTGGACAAAATCGTCCATATCAATCAATTTTTCTTTGATACGGTTATAAACCGCCTCATCCATATCATTGACACGCAGAAAAAGCTGAATCCGCCCACTTTCGTCCTCTATGTGCATAAAAGACACCTTGCCCTTGATATTGGCGCGGCGAATTCTGCCACACACGGTCACGGTGGGGGTATCTTCTGGTGTGCCACCGTGTTCTTCATGAGCGGTCATGAGGGTTATCGCTTGGGCGCAGGTGTGGGTACGCTGGGCGCGGGGTGGATAGAGTACCACCCCTTGCGCTTCGAGTTCTGTGGCTTTTTGCAGGCGGTCTTGCTCGACAGTGTTACTGGGTTGCCATACCATAATTGATAGCGTGTCCTTTTATTGGATTGCTTTGATTTTGAAAACAAATTCGCCATCGGGGGCTTTGTATTTCACTTTATCCCCCACTTTTGCGCCCATAAGGGCTTTTCCGAGTGGGCTTTCGGTGGATATTTTGCCCTCACGGGGATTTGCTTCGGCAGAACCGACCAGATGAAAGGTTTCTGTCTCTTTTGAGGCTTGGTCTACGAGTGTGACCAAAGCACCCGGTGTCACACGGTCACGCTTGACGGACTCTTCAATCAAAAGGGCGCTACTGAGGATGGTCTCTAGGCGGACAATTTCACCCTCCACAAAAGCCTGTTCATTTTTGGCATCTTCATACTCGGAATTTTCGGTTAAATCCCCACCTTCTTCCAACGATAAACGGAGTCGCTCGGCAATTTGCGGGCGGCGTAATTCTATCAGTTGCCTTAGTTTTTTTTCGAGGGCATCCATGCCTTCTTGGGTCAGATATTGGGGAGTATTCATATCGTGATGTTCCTTTGATTTTTATCTAAATCGTAAAAGACACAGCGATGCTGTGCCAGATTTGCCAAGTTAACACTGTTACAAAAATGACATTTTAATTTTGTGGCGCGTACTATAGCATGAAAGCATGTGCCTGTAAAGGCGCTAAAGTGGCTATAGTTGCCAACAATTTATGGATGCCAAATTAATTATGACATGCCTTCGAGAGTCACAACAAATTTTGTGCCTATATTGGGTTCACTCTCCACGGTAATTTTTCCGCGTAACACATCCACTAAGCCATAGGCAATCGGTATACCCAAGCCACTGCCCTTAAATGCCCGTATCACCTCATTATCGGAACGAAAGAATAATTCGCCCAATCGGGCGACTTCTTCTGGGGTCATGCCAACGCCGTTATCCTGTACCTCTACGATGAGCAAACTCCCTTCACTACCCCACGCCCGCACAACTACCTTGCCTGTTCCCTCTGGTGAATAGCGCAAGGCATTTTCGACCAATTTATTAAAGATAATGGCAATCAAATCGCCATCTACATTTAATAATGGGAGTCCTTGCGGTGTGTCAAATTCCAATTGACGGTTCAGTTCTTCTGCGAGTGGGCGCATTTTTTTATCTACGACCATCGCAATATTTTTGAACATATCCATCTTTTGGTTCACCTTAGTGACACCATTACGCAGACGGTTCATAATGCTCATATCTTCTAGTAATGCTTCCATCCGCTTGGAATTTGAGCGCACCACTTGGAGCAATTGGCTTTGCATGGGCGAGAGTTCACCACCCATCGCGGGGTTATTGAGCAAATCTGAATAGCCTTTGATAGATGCCAACGGATTTTTGAGGTCGTGAATGGCTACCCGCATAAATTCGGCGTTGTCTTGCAACACCGTTTCTATATCGCCACTGGGTCTGCGACGTAAATCAGCAATTTCGTCTTGATGTTCTTTTTCTGCTTGGAGCAGGGTGGCTTGAATTGCCTCAATTTGGCTTGGGAGGCGAATCGGGATAATATTGCCCACACGCGCATTGTCTAATAGGTCTGTTAGTGCTTGTTTTGCTTCTTCTAACGCGGACATCTCCGCCTCCTCTTAATCTAAAATTCGCCAAAAGCGTTCTGCTAGGTCGCCATTGCCGATAACGCGCATGTGTGCCTCTACACTTTTTTTCATATCACTTAGAGTAGCCCAAAATGTGCTAATTTGCGACTCGTAACACGCAATTGCTTCCCATTTTGCCCGCATATAACTCGGTTTTTGCTTATGGACAACCGATTCTATTGGGCGCGGAAAATTATCTTGGGCTTCTGCCAGCTTTTGAGCATTCTCACTATAGGGATATTCCTCATAAAACCATACCTCAAATGGCGGATGCTGGTCGTGTAGGTGAATCCCCGCATCGCGTACCAGTATATGGTCAACATGCCCACCAACACCCAACGGCACATAAACGGCTTTGATAAATGTCTCGGTGGATAAATCATCCAAGCGCAACTTTTCGTGGGCGGGGTCTTGTGGATGGACTGCCCCAAACAGTGATTCATTGGTCTGATAGAGCGCCACCCCGTCATGCGCCCGATACACACAATCGGGGATGGTGATGACGGCGGTGAGTGCGCCCAAATAACTCGCCGCCCGTTTATCTTCTGCCTTGCGTGACTCTATAGGATTTTCGCCTACACCCCATCGCGCATGAAGTTCTTCTATCAATGGGCTTTTGGGCAATGGGTCTGGCAGATTGCCACCCATCACGGTCATGATGGTGACATTTGCGCCCCGTTGGGTCAATGAACGGATGAATGCACCACAACTTAGGATGGCATCATCAAAATGAGGCGATAAAAAGACGTACATGATAGATTATTCCTCTGTAGATACCCCAATGCTAAAAGTAAATGTGCTTCCTTGTTGTGGCACACTGCTGATGTCTATATGGCTACCCATTTGCTCTACCAAGCTACGGGTAATCGAAAAGCCTAACCCCGTCCCTGGTTGTGAACGGGTGAAATTATCATCGGCACGCCAGAATTTTGTCCCCAATTTGGCGATTTGGTCGCGTGTGAGACCAATGCCCGTATCCACCACCGAAAAGTGCACGCGCTCCCCCTCTGGGCGGATTTTGAGGGTGATTGTGCCACCGTCTGGGGTGTATTTATAGGCATTGCTGACCAAATTGATAAGCACTTGCAGTAGCCGATAATAATCTACCCACAAGTCGGGTAGGGTGTCTGGCGTATCCATCACAAAAGTATGGTTGCGCTCACGGATTTGGGGCATTGTGCCATCTTGGACGGCTTGCACGACATCTGCCACGCGCACGCGCCGTTCTTCCATATAAAAATGACCACTCTCAATACGGCTAATATCCGCCAAATCTTGCACCAAAATTTCCATGCGGGTGACGGTATCGCTGATGCGTTTGAGATAATTGACTTGGCTTTCTTGCAAACCACCCAACATGATGAGCAATTCGGCGTAGCCTTTGATACCCGTCATGGGCGATTTGAGGTCGTGTGCCACAATGCCCACAAATTCGCTTTTGGCTTTATTGGCGGCTTGGACCCTTTCATAGAGCAGGGCGTTTTCGATTGCTACCGCGCCCCGTGCGATGATGCGTTCTGCGAGGTCGGCTTGTTCCTCGTTAAAGGGGTGATTTTGGCGCTCTAATACCATAACCCCACGCACCTCTTGGTCTTTGAGCGATGGCACGATGAGGGCGGCGCTGGTGTGGTCATCACTCATCACGGGGAGGGTGCGCCCCATGCTCATAACCAGTTCAATGGGGGGGAATTGCTCTATAAGCGTGCCAGATAATGTGCCATCATCTGCCATACCATAGCTATAGAGCGTGTCGAATGTCGGCGGGTTGCCAATCAACATCGAAAAATGCCCGCGTTCTGCGCCGACCAATTTACATGCCCACTCTAGCGTAAATTGCACCGCTTTTTCGGCATCGAGTGTCTCATTGAGCAACATATCCACACGGCGTAATTGGCGCAATTGCTCCACACGTTGGCTAAGTGCTTGGTCTGTCTCGCTGAATAATAGCGCGTTATCGAGGGCGATGGCGGCTTGTGATGACAGCGCATCCAATGCGGCGAGATCGCTATCGCGGAATAAGCCCGCCAATGCGCGACTATCCACATAGACCACACCAATCACCTGCCCACGCGCCCGTAGGGGAGTCGCCATGATGCTCCGCAACGATTGTGCCACAATGCTGGCTTGACCTGCAAAACGGGGGTCTTCACTGGCATTGGTGGTCAGAATCGGCTTTTTGCTGTCTATGACGATATTGCACACAGTGCGACTATACTTAAAATCACTACTATCCAAATTTTGCTGGTCAAAGTTCCGCGCCGCCTTCACTTGCAAGCCACCATCATCATCGCGCAACATCAAAAAGCCACGCTCTGCACCTGTGAGCTGAATAATCGCGTCCATCACTTGGTCTAGCACGACTTGTAAATCGAGCGATGACCCTAACATACGACTGACATTATACAGTGCCTCAAATTTTGAACTTTGCGACTGTTGCGCTTGTTCTTCGCCCACACGTAGGAGCAGATTGTCTAGCTTGTCAATCTGTTTGCTAAAAAATGCCTCATCTACGCGCCCCGCCTTGAGTTGGCTACGCAACAGGTTGAGGTTATTTCGCATATTGGCGACTTCAATTTCGGTGATACGGGCGTTATTCTGATTCATGCGATATCCTATAAACACTTCGATAATAATGACAATGAGCGGTCAATGGACATTGTTCACAATGAGCGCGTCTGGCGGTACAAATTTCGCGTCCCAAGCGGATGAGATGAAGGTGAAAGGCATAATAGGCTTGGGGCGGGACGATGGCTTCCATAATAGGGTGGGCTTCGTCTGCCGATGTCTTATCCGACAAAAATCCGACCCGTTTGCTAACACGATGAATATGGGTATCTACAGGGAATGCTGGACGATTAAAGGCAAAGCACATGACGATGGCGGCGGTTTTTGGTCCAACACCATCTATGCTCATGAGCCATGTTTTGGCTTCTTCGATAGACATATCTGCCAAGAAGTCTATGTTATAAGCACCTTGCTCGGCAAAAATTTTGCGGAGGGCATTTTGGATGCGGGGTGCTTTTTGGTTTGCGAGTCCTGCGGGGCGAATGGTTTCTACGACATCGGGCGTGGGGGCATTGGCAACGGCTTCCCATGTGGGAAATGCTTGTTTGAGCAGGGCAAATCCTCTATCACGATTGGCATCGGTGGTGCTTTGGCTGAGGATGCAACTGACCAATTCATCCATTGGCGATTGTCCTGCCTGCCAAATAATTTCGCCATAAAATTGGAGCAGAATAGGAGCAATAGCCACATATTTAGCTTGTAAATACGCCAAATCCTGCGCGGATAAATCGCGCAAGCTACGATAGGTGGGTGGCAATTTATGATTATCTTCCATTACTTGATTCTATTCCGTCTAGCCGTCACAAGCAAGCATTTTGTGATAATTGATACTTATTTTCCGTCTAAGAGCAACTGATTCCCCTCTTTTGGGGATGGTAAGTGAAACTCCCCCGTCACATCATTGAGCGTGAGCTTGCAATCTTCTAGCCGAAAGATGTTATAGGTCTCGCGGGGACACCGTATTTCAAAGCGTCCATAAGCAATTTCGCCTATAACAGGTCTGCGCCGTGCCGCCACATAAACACCTGCCTCGTCTTGGTCAACGGCGATTTTCCACCCAAAAACTCCGTCTAGGCGTACAGTCATCTCTATCATCGGGCGTTCCCATCGGATGAGTTCCACTTCTGCCCCTGCGATATGCAGGTAAAAGGTCATGTTGGGTTGAATGGCAAAATAATAGGTTTTTGTTTTTTGTGCCATATCACGCAAGGTATTGGCGGCGTTGACTATTTGCCATAAACGAGTTATGCGTTGCATAAAATTATTCTCCCCAGTGTTTTTCTAGCCAATCGGCAACAATGCCAGCGACTTTTTGTGGATATTCCAGACCAAGCATGTGACCCGCATTTTCGATGATAGCCAGTTGTGCATTGGCGATATTATCCGCCAGATATTGCCCATATTTGAGGGGTGTCATTTTGTCGTGTGTGCCACTGATGACCAGCGTGGGCGCAGTGATATTTTTCAGATGTGGACGGCTATCAAAGCTGTTGCAAGCAATATAATCACCAAAGGTAACTTCTGCGGGAGTTTTGAGCAATTGGTCATAAGTAGCATTTTTGGTGGCTTGTAGTACATCTGCACCCCATAACCATTCTGCCAATAAAGTGGCTACGGCTTCATAATCGGTCATGACACGATTGAGAATATCGGGATGCACCGTCAATTTTGCGCCTGTGCCGATGAGGATGAGTCCCGCGACTTTTTGCGGATAAGTGAGCGCGATTTGTTGGGCAATTCCCCCGCCCATGCTATGCCCCGCAAAAATGGCACGCGGGATATTGAGCGTGTCTATGAGCGCCACCACATCATCGGCATAATCTGGAATAGTCGTGCGGTGGGGTGGGTCACTTTTGCCGTGTGCGGGCAAATCCAGCGCAATAGCATTGGCTTGTGGCAAACGGCGTAATTGGGCAGACCAGTCTAAGTGTGTTCCGCCTGCACTGTGTATATAAATGACAGAAATTGCCACAGAATCGGCTTTGCGATGGTCTGTGTAATACAATTTTCCGCGTGGGGTGGTTATTTGGGGCATAGATAACCTCACTTATCCTCACAAAACGTCTCTATTGTACCAGATAGCATTGACGAAGGCATATTTATGGGGCATGATTTACAGGCTAATTTTTTAGATGGAGTTCATAACACACATGAGTGATACAACCGAAAAAATTCATCAAGATTTTTCTCATCCCAAAACCCCGCTAGAGTATCTGCGGATATACCTCACAGGATTTGCGATGGGATGTGCCGATATTGTTCCTGGGGTCTCTGGTGGCACAATCGCCTTTATTTCTGGTATTTATGAGACCCTCATCAATGCGATTAAGTCATTCAATTTCACTGCCATTCGCAAGGTGCTTAAATTTGATATTGGTGGCTTTATAGACCACACCGCCTTGCGCTTTTTGATTACGTTGGCGTTGGGCATTGGCACAGCGATTTTGCTTCTGGCTAATTTATTGAGCGACTTGCTCGAAAATCAGCCAACCTATATTTTCGCATTTTTCGCGGGGCTGATTATCGCCTCGATTTTGGCGATTGGCATCACGGTCAAATGGGGATTGCCCTCTCTGATTGCGTTTATCATTGGGGCGGTGTTTGCCTTTGTCATTGTGAGCCTACCCCAAACAGGTGATGGCGACCACAGCACCATCGTGCTA
>Ga0163154_10004162_pt1 | contig 19239 bp, 12 predicted proteins | sample OliLakLV19MP9P1_FD_148649 | JGI IMG/M metagenome (GOLD analysis project Ga0163154, IMG submission 148649) | Freshwater microbial mat bacterial communities from Lake Vanda, McMurdo Dry Valleys, Antarctica - Oligotrophic Lake LV.19.MP9.P1 | ecosystem: Environmental > Aquatic > Freshwater > Lake >...
TAACTTACGCGCATTCCTTTTTTAAGGAGCACTTCTTTTTTTGTATTGTGGTTGGTAAGTTTTATGTGCTGTGCCTGATTATCGATTGAAAAAATCAGGATGAGAGCGAAGATTAAAAGAAACGATTTCATATTTTAATAATTAATTTTTAGGGTCTATACTTCTTGCATAACCTTCGGGTATTTGAAACAAGTACCGCTAAAGTTGTGCGCGTTAAAATAAATTTCATCATATCGGGTTATCTCTCTGCGAACGCTCATAGCTTTAATTTAATACTTTGTTTCATCTAACTCGCCTCAACTCCTAATCCGTGGTTCGTGCGGACACGAACCATGGCTGAGGCATTCAAAGAACTATCCTTTCTTTAATTCGTGACACACCCAACAATGGCGAGGGAGGCAAAAGAAATGTTAATGTCTACAATTTTATACGCTCTCCTGTATTTTCTGATAACTTCGCCAACTCCCCTTTCTTCACACTTACTTTCTTAATCTTCCCATTCTCATCAATCACGTATCTAGTCTCGTCCATGCCTTCATACTCCTCTTGCAATACAATTTCTAATTTTCCTAACTGCTTGCCGTCAGGTGTTTCTATGTAGTCTTCTCGCTCGCTTATCACAGTTTCTTTGATATAGCCAGTTTTGTCAGATACCATAATTGTGTCACTCCTAAATTGGCTCCAAATATCTTTATTGAGAATAGCCATTTCATTAACCAGGCTATCCAATTCTCCACCAGAAACATACTGCTGAACCTGTAAACCGTCTATTAATTTTCCAGAACTACTAGTTGTTAATAGAAATTGCTCCATGCTACAATTTGAAACTGTGGCACTATCAATATAAAAATCATCAACAACACCAATAATTATCACATGATATCTCCCTTTTCCGTATTGATACGAAATAAATTTATTAGCTTGTAATCCTTTTATCCGAAACGGAACTAACCAATTTTCAATCAGTGAATCAGGGATTTCGTTGGACTCTAATATTTTCTTTAAATCGCGGCTTGTGTCCAAAGTTTTGGGAATTTCTTCAAGCTTAAAGTAAATTCTATAGTCAAAATCATTCTGCTCAGGAATTGATGAACAACAAAAAAGAACTTGTAGTAACAAAACATAAAAACAAGTTAATAGAAATGATCTCATTTTAATCTCAATTATTTAAGTACAGTTATCTTCAAAGAGGGAGTATGAAAACCTAGAAAAGTTCCATTACCCCAATTTTTTAAACCAGGGTCTTCAACCACATTAAATCCGGTATGAGTTTTATCGGTAGGCTGTCGCGAGCCATTTTTCCCAGAACTCCCATGAGATATCCACGATTTCCCGTGAACTTTGACGACCCATTCAAAGTGGCCTTCCCACACTGCAATATCACCGACCTTTGGATTCTCCTTTCTAATACCACCGTTAGGCCCCATAACATCTTTAATTATATAATCTGAAGATGCCGCATACTGTTTCCCCAGTTCAGGATAAAATTTAGATAAGCAATAAGAAATCCATCCTGAACAATCAAAGCGAGACTTGCCTTGTTCAGGATTCATATTTACCGGTCTAATATCTTTAGGATAAGTTTTGTAGTCACCTCTGAGAAATTTTTCATCCAATGACATAGAAAACTCGGCAACTTTTACACCATCATATGCAAGAGTAGAAAGAAGTCCACTTCCAACTGTTGCGACAGATGAAATCATACTAGCTGTAACTGCAAATTTGGTTGCTAGTTCTCCAAATTTAACAAATGAAATTGCCATTTCAAGATTCTGAATAAATTCAAAACTAGGCACCCACATTCCTCCATCTGGATCGACCCCGCTTACAGAGTTATTTCCCATCCCTATAAAAGGTGATGCAAACTGCCCATACGGATCAGGACTTAACCACCTGCCAAACCGCGCATCGTACATGCGCAAGTCAAAGCTGTTCCAACCGGTTTCGGTTTCTTCTTCGGCATACTGCCCCTGGTAGCCAAAGCGGTAAGGTTCAGTTAAAATCTCGCGGTCGCTAATGGTTAGGCCAAAGGGGTAATAGTCGGCCCCACTCACAAAGGGTGAGTGCACATGCGTAATTTTCAGGTCATCAAAATGCACCCAGTTAGGGCTGTTGCTGTTGTCGTTTACATAAATATATACATAGCCTGGCGCGGGGATATCTATCGGGCCAATGGTAAGTTTTTGTTTTGTCAAAGCTCCGGCTGTTATGGGGATAGCCGCCATGGGTAGCTCAGCCGAGGTAAGCAAATCATTACTAAACATAATTAAGTTGAGGTACGCGGCAGGAATATTGTCATTGCCTGAGCCAGCAGCACCGGCAAAGCCACCGCCTGTATAGGTCTGGTTAAAGGCGCTATACGTTCTGCCGGGGTCGCCCACGGCACCGCTCACACCACCAAAAAGCGTAGCAACTGCAGCTGCTATGGTTGTGTTGGCTAATGTGTTACTATACCCGGAGCCGCCTTCATGATAGCCCCATACTTCGGCTGTTATCACATCGCCTGGAGCTACTTTCAGTTTTATACCCGGCCCGGTAATGCGGCCTGGGTAACCGCCATTGGGTTGCCCGTTGTTAATACGCACCGCTTCATTGCCACCTGGAGTATTGTTGGCAGCCACAGAGACAACGCGCGGAGCAATGGTGTTATTAAAGAGACCATCTTCGGCCAGGGCCGTTTCGGTTTCCATGGTAGCCGTGTAGATATCCGTTTTTGGTGGACCAATTACTGCACGCACGTTGCCGAGGTGGTCATTGATTTCATAGAACGTAGAAGTAGTCGGGGGTTTGTACAAGCCAAGTCGGCCAGCTCCGTAGATGGGTACTTCGGCTAACGCAACGGCACCCGCATTAGGCTGCTCATAGATTGCGAGTGTATTTCCGGCTGCATCCTGCACATAATAGGTAGTCTTCGCCAAGGTGCCAGCGTTGTAGCTGAGTTTTTTCACACGGTCACCGCGGTCGTCATATCCATAGCTAACCAGAAGTTGGTTGCTGGCATTACGAACTTCTTTAGTAAGGCCGTAGGCATTGTAAGTTACATTCAATGTAGTACCACCTTCGGTTTGTTGGGTCATTTGACCGATTGCATTATAGGCATAGCCCATCATGGCGGCACCACCATTAGTAATGGTATTTACTTTGTTGGTGTTTGCTACATAGTTGTAGGCATAGTTGCCAAGGTTAGTACCCGATTTATTTTTACGAATCAGGCTTTGAATGTTTCCGTTCTTGTCATACCCTGGAATGTTTTCATTATAACTCGTGGTCAGCGCAGCCGTGTAGGTTCCCGCTGCTCCTGAAACTGTACCGAACTGAGCATTTTGTAATTGGTACAAATTATCGTAGGTATACCCATAGATTTTTTTTGTACTGGGTTTATCCGCAGGCGTAAACCAACTAATGTCGCGAATGGCACCATTGAATTGATTAGTGAGTCCACCCACTGTTAGCGAGCCAGCAGAATAACCGGCTCCTGTATAATCATTATCGTAGTAATCCATCAATTGCCCAAACACATCAGTTGAGAAGCCATTGCTGCCATCGTTACCCGGGTCTTTAGCCACATCGCTATGGTTGATTGATTTAAGTGCACCATTAATTGTGTACACATAATCGATACCCTGCAGGTTGCTGGCTAACTCTACGCGCTTGAGCGGACCATGCAAATAATAAATGTATTTGGCATGCAAGGTTTTGTTGGTACCATCAAGACTTGTGTAAACTTCAGTTAGCCGTTGGTTGAGATCATACACATAATGATGATAAAACTTATCGGCCTGCCCCGCTTGATAGGCCACCTGTGTTACGTTGCCGAAATAGTCGTAGGTGTAGTCGATGGTTTTTACCCCTAACCCAATTATGTTTTGTTTCATCCATTCCAACTGGCCAAACTCATCGTAGCTGTACCACGTAGTGGCATTTTCGTTTTCAGTTTTGCTTACCTGGCCGTAGAGATTGAATTGAGCGGCTGGTGATCCGGTACCCGGGCGATCATACGTTAAATAAGAGTGATCTGTGCAGCGGGTTGCATCAAGCTTTTTTGAAACCCCTGTATAATTTCCCGAGGTTACCAGATCGATAGGCACATTAAAATTATTTTCAAGAATATTGAGTACGCTCAGTCCGGAAGGTGTAACGGAATGGGGTTGGAAAACATACCCACCAGCCGTGGAAGAATACTCCCCGGACTCAATCAACCGGCCGAGATTATCATAATTGGTGTATGAGAATCGTGATGCTGAGCGTTGCACTTGATTTTCAGAAAAGCGAATGCGCCCATCTAATGCATAGACAAACTGCGAAGTACCTTCATCGGTGGAAGTTGTTTCTATCATTCGACCGAGGTGATCATACTTGAAGTAGGTAACAAAACCAGGTAACGCACTGCTGGCCGTGTTCACTCCATTAGGTGCTACCGAAGCAACTACTTGACCCATATCATTATAGTATGTATAGCTCCAATTAGCATACATAAAAGGAGGGTCGCCTGCGGAAGTGATGGTTGCAGAAGCTAATGAGTGACCATCGGCATCGGCAAATGATACCGCACGTTTTCCGTTGGGATCGGTGGAAATGTATTTGTAGCCAACTGCATCTGGAGTTTCGGGGCGAAGTTCCACACCCGATATATTAAAAGTGCTACCAATAACTGGAGGACCCCATAGTGCACCAACTTTGATAGCTCCAGTTCCAGCTGGCACCGTGAAAGTTGAAGAAATCCAACCTTCATTGGCTGCACCTGTGGGCAATGTAACTGTTTGCCATACTATATTAGCTCCACTAGTTCCGTTAGCAACATATAAAAAAACAGGTGCGGTATCTGATGACTTATATCCTTTAAGACTAAACACATATCGCTTACCCGGAATAAGTGTTAGAGTTCCACCCATTGGGAATACACCAGGTGTGCTTGTCGATTGATTACAAGTAACATTAATATAGCCGGCTACAGAAGCAATTGTTACACTTTGGTTTGCACTAAAACCAGTTGTTGAATTTGTACTTAGACTGGCTAATAGATTTGTACCATGAGCGGGAGGTGTAGTAATAAAATAACTTCGCAGCGAGTAATAATGTTCTAATTCACTTGTTACTACTAACAGCTTCTCACTTTTTGTTTCATGGCCACTACCCATGCGATGTTGATCGCCCGGGCCAGCCGATCGACTAACAGTCGGGTCGGGTCCTTCGGGTGTATAGCTTCGTGAATAAGGAAACTGCGTGGTAGGCGTTAATGGCTCTAAGGTATTACTGTTGCTATAATACCAACCTACTGTACCGGGTTGTGCTCCAACTGGGTTCGGGTTAGTTACACTTCCGGGGTTTCCATTTCGTAAATCAAAATCATTGGCACTATAAGTCGTGCCCGCTGCATTGCTGATTAAATTATTCTTATAGATAAAATCGGTTTCCTGAATGGGAGCGGCAAGTGAACCGGCCACGGGCACGCCATACGAGTTAAAGATCGACTGACTTCCAAACACTTTATTATTCAAAAAGTCTTTCGTCTGGCTTTCTAATGGATTTCCAAAGCCATCACTATAGGTGCGAGACATGCTAATGGGTGCACCGGCAGCATCGAAAACTGTTTGCTCAGTCCAGTTAACTAGGTTGTTGCATTCTGATCCGATAACGATTTTGGCTGAGAATGGGCTTCCAGCGGGAACTACAAATCCAGGAGTTAATTTAATAGTGCTAGTTGCCTGAACATTTGGATAAAGTGGATCATAAGCCGAAACAGAATGATTAACAGGACTTACAATGCTTGCCTGAGGCGAAATTTGAATAGAATTACTCCATAAGGCAAAGGCCCACGCATCGGCTTTTGCGCGAACATAATATACTCCCGATTGAGTTATGGGGAAAGGTGTTGAACCATTAATTGATGTTGCAGTCGAGATGCCGTTTGCATTAGTTCCTTGCCAGTACCATGTGATTCCCGAAGGAGGTGCTGAAAAAGTAAAATACTTGTCGTTACAGGTATTGGTAGAAGGCGTTGGTTGCAAAGGATCTGGTACGAATAGATTTATCGTTTGCGTTGCCTTGTTTACCATTGGTGTTTCACAACCTAAGGCCGAGTGATATCGGGTAACATAGTAAATAATTGGATTGCTGGCATTCAGAATTGGAGTCAGAAATGAAGTTCCTGTATATACAGGACTGCTTAGGTTAGTGGGAACATACCATCTATAAACTTCACCTGCCTGAGCACCAGAAGCAGTAAGTGTTGTAGTTGTGTTATAAACAATGCTTACTGGAGAAACCGTAGCAGCACCCAAGGTAGGTTGAATGTTAACAATCCGGGAAGCATATTCCACATGATTGCAATTGCTCGCGCTATAGGCGGCAACTGAAATTGTAGCCTGACCACCAAAAGAACTATTCCAGGTTACCACCCCTGTATTCGATACAATCGAGCCGGCAGCGGCTGGAGTAATTGACCAAGAAAAGTAATTTAAATTTGTAGCAGTAGCCGTGTAGGTACTTGAGGCAACCGCTCCCTGACAAAAGGTGGTTGGCCCTGAAGTGATTGTTACCGGACCAACAGGCGGTGAAACTAAAATAGTGATGCTGGCATTTGAGCCAGTGCCGCAATTTGGTTCGATACCTGAAAGATAATATGTTGTATTTACTGTTGGACTAACTGTGATAGGTCCCGTACCTGATGCCCCGGATGGGCTTGAAGTCCATGAATAATTTGACCCACCTTGCGGAGTGAGTGTTATTGGACTCCCAATGCAAAGGTAAGGAGGTTGACTGTTAGTACTTATGCTTATTGAACCAGGACTTTTTGCTGTGACAGTCACTGTGGTAGATACATAGGTACTACAAGTCCCACTAACCCCAAGAATTTGGTACGAATGTCCAACCACTGCTGGCCATTGAAGAATTCCTCCATTTCCTTGAAAAGTGGAGCCTGCCGATCCATTGGTCCATAATTGAAAGTATGTTCCACTATCGGATCCCTGAAAGACAATTGAACCTGATGCACCAGGGCAGATTCCACCTGATGGTCCTGCAAAAAATGGATTACTTGCGCAAGTGATTGTAATTACTTGTATGACTCGCGAACTTTCACATCCAGTAACTGAGTTTCGTTTGCATACGAAATAGGTTGTCGAACTGTACAAGGTTGGATAAAATGAAAGGCCTTCCGCCAAAGCTGTTGTAGCAGTATTTGAAGAATACCAGCGATAGACTTCATTGGCACCAGCACCGGTGGGTGTAAGCGTGATTGTTCCAGATGGAAACGATTGATTGGCTACATTTACTGGAATTGAAGGTATGGGATTTACTGTAACTGAAGCCGTTGCAAATGCACTGCTCCAGGTGGAGCTACAGGCGGCTTTTGCCCTCAAAAAATATACTCCGGTAGCAGTAGCAGAAAAAGTATTGGCTAAAAAGCTTTCGGAAGTGCCCGTTGATGTTGTCTGCCAGTACCAGTTAACTCCGGCAGGCGGGTTTGATGCTCGGGTAATTGTCTTGTTGCCGCAGGTATTTGTAGAATAGGTAAAAGAAGATGAAGGGGTGGTGACGCTGGGGCAATTAATGGTAATACTTTTTGAGGCCAGAAATTGCCCGTAACCACTAAAACTAAGCGTGCAAGTTCCAGTGCTATTCCAAAGAATGGTGACATAATAGGTGGTTCCACTGCTACTTTGCGATTGCACAGTGCCATAGGATGGCGAAATGGACCAATTATAGTAACCATACACTGCACTACCAAAATAAGTATATGAAACCGTTTGGCCTGGGGTAACAGGCGATGTACCGGATATTTGCGCATAGCAAAACGTTGTTATGAAGATGAAAACTGAAACAACCCCAACTCTTTTCATAGTCTTAGCTAGTTAAGTTTTTCGATGGATGAAACCGCATATCTCAAATTGAAATCACTAGGGCCACCTGAGATGGTCAGGTTCATAAGCCACCCAGTGCCTTCTTTTTTTATGGTTAGTTCTCCTTTCACTTTATCATCAGCAAACGTTAAACTGATTGAGCCCGGTTGATTGACATCAGGCCACTTGCCACTTGATTTGGTAATCTTCCAGTCAACTACAAATTTGCCGTTGTCTTGTATCCATTGAATTTTTTTATCGCCATCGGTTATAAATTGGCAACTGTTTGAAACATCGGTATTGGAATTTAAATCAGTGAAACTGGATGAACTCCACTTAATTGTGTTAGTTGAAATATCCTGAGCGACTGAGATCACTCCATTTAAAAGCAGCAAGAATAAAATTAAATATCTCATCATATAAACTTTGGATTAATACACCCCCTATTGATTGATGTTAAACCGTTTGAAGTTGTCTTTGCTTTCACTCAACAATTTTACAGACTGGTATTTGATTGATTCACGATAGGTTTTGGTTAACAAACCTCGGTCGTTGTATTCGTAGCGCGTGTATAGGTTATTGTTATCCAATACATATTCCAGATCGCCTGTTATTGCATTGTATACATTGGCACTCACCGCCCCATCAATGGGTTGAAAGCGGAAGTCATCAAAGGCAACGGTGCCATTAGTAGATTTTACGCCTACTTCGAGTGAAGTAAAAGCACCAACATTAATTTCAACATTAATCTGATACCAGTTGCCAACTTTTTGCGTACTGAGAGGTAAAGTGGTTTGCTCACCAGCACCATTTAGATTATAATAAATAGCACCATTGAGAGACTTTGTCCATACGCTGGCTCTATAAAATCGATTGGCGGTAATTGGATTTGCAGCGCCCGTTTTATACACGAACGTTTTTCCATTGGTGTTAACTGTTACTGCCGCATTACCGGTATGAACATCGTCTGGTACCGATTTTGTTATAATGGTTCCATCCTTCCGTTCTATCTCACCGCCAAAAAATAATTTAGTATTATCAATGTCCTCCGCTCCCGAATATGCAAACTCAAAGTAGGTTGCATTTTGCGCCTGTGCTAAAACTTGCTTTCCATCGAGGTCAGTTTTTACTGAAGAATACCGGCCATACAAATCCTTTGTTTCCACAGGTACCGAAAAATGATCGTATCTATTTACCTCTTGGGCCAATTGCCAACCGGCATTTGCACCACCAACAAATGAAAATTCATTAGCAGGGATAAACGTCAATGAACCATCTGAACGCAGCGAGGCGTATGTTCCTCCATAAAAAAAGTCTTTTTGCTTTCGCCAAACATCAGGTCCCTGAGTTCCCTGAGTATAACTTGCCCCACTCAAGTATCGATAGTTGTTCCAGTCTTTTTTCATGGTGCTTGCCGATCCACTAATAAGACCTACAATCGCATTGGCATTATCTAGTTTATATACATACTGAGCAGCCACTGCATTAATCATGTTTTTATTTGAAGTAGGATTTGCCACACTTGCCTTTGGACCAAGCTCCGGATAAACCAGATAGGCAGGCTTTAATACTGTCTTTATTTTAAGACCCAGGGAACTTTGAGTTATTTTTTCAGTTACTGATCCTGAAATAAAATCCCAGGCCAAATCTTCGGAAGAATCTGTAAAGCCATCTTTAGAATTAATAACTTTATAGAGAACATTAGGGTAGGTTTTTTTGATTGTTCTTCCGATCAGATTTAAGGTTGTGAAAACAAGAAAGCCTGACCCATTATTGTGGGCTATAAAAAATCTATCAGCTAATATGGAACCCTCAGAATAGAGTCCTCTATTATTGGGAAGAATATTGTTATAATAAAAGGTACTGGATGACTTCAGTGTTCCCACTTTGTCGTACATTTTAATTCCATTAACCCTGCCAATTCGACTAGTATAATAATTCAATTCATGTATAGCCTTGGTTTGGTACTCTTTGAAGTTAAATAAGCTAGCTGTGCGTTCATAAATTAATTCTTTCTCCAATCCAATTAAGGTCTTGGTGTATGTAATTAGAGTTGAATTTGGTTTTTCAAATTCATACACTTGCCGAGATTCAAAATCAGAATCTGTCGCCAATTTTCCGTTTAGAACTGAAACACTTCCATAAATAACTGGTGTATTTGGAAAGTCAGGGAGATTGTAGGGGAAGCTATTGTAATTAATAGATTTGAGATAAGTTGGTTCAATTGATAGCCCACCCGAAGCATATAAATACCTTACTTTATACTCTTGACCTCCCAACTCTTTGGTTTTAATAGACGCTACTCTTAGGTCACCACCTTTCTTTTCGCTGTTCTTGCTTATTGTACCAATGAGATTAAAATAATTCAGCGTACCTGAGCAAGTAACAGTAGGTGCAGCCTGATTAATTTTTACATAGTTAGCACCAACCTCAGTAACAGAAGCTGAAAAGTTAAAAGGAACATCAAATTGGCCACCAGGCGTTCCGATGCATTCCCAACTCTTCGACCCGTTAACTGTTACAAGATCTCCTACACTATAGTAACTTGCGTTTTCGAGGATGATTCCATCTGTCCAATCGTTATCGAAAAATGATCCTATCTCCTGAGCCTGATTTCCCCAAACTGTTGAGTATTCATCGCGCTCGTAACTAACTTCAATTTCATGGCCGAGCGGAGTTGTAACTTTAGTTAATGACCATGCATCCGCGTAATTTCCTTGCGGAATTCTTGAGTTAGTGCCATTATAAAATCCCCACGCGTCCCAGTAATCTTTGTTGTAATAGGGATTGCTTCCGTAAGAGAAAACATAATCCGGAACTATCTTTTGATTATTCCTACCTCGAACTGAAACCCTCTCAAGGGTAAGCTTTCCTTTGGTCGCTGCAGTTGAATATCCTGGAGAAGTGTTTTGGCATAGATTATAAGAAAAGTCAAGTTGAATTTTCTTTAAACACCTCGAATTCAAAAAGGCAAGTGGTGCTGGGGTGAGTTCGGACAAAAGTCTTACTTTTCCAGTTGTGCCGATACAAGTACCTAAGTTATAACCTGTTGAAAGAACTAGCTGATTGTAGTCCTCATTTCTTATCAAATAAATTTCCTTCAGCAAAAGCTGCTGACCCTGATTAGAGTATCCACGGCCATCTTGCCTAACGTCTTTAAAAAATAATGCTGTATGCGTGCGGGTTTGAATACTGTTCAGATAATACAATTCCTTTTTACCTTCACTATGTGCGTCAGTTTTATTTTCAGCATCTGCTCGTTTTCCCTCATAGGGCGACCGCCAATAAAACATAGTAGAAGGATTATACTTTCCGTAATTTAACCGCACCCAATAGCCCCAATCATTCTCGTCAGGAAATCCATTATTGTTATAATCGTAGAAGTCGGGCCCGGTAATCGCAGTCAGCAACCAGGTATTTGCAAATGGGGCCGAGCGTTTTATGGTTGTTGATTTAGAGGTTGCGGCCTTATCTATTATCTCTGTTTTTAGCTCATGATCGTAAGTTGGCAGCGCGTAGTGGTAGGTCATTCCATTGCCATTAGTTATTGAATACCCGCCAATTGATTGAGTTGGTTTGGTTGTTTTGTTTAGAGTTATCTCTATACTCAAATAATTTGGCGCTGTTTTGGATCTGTCTACCATTGGAACAGTTGAGATATTTAGTTGTACCTCTCCAGTGCCGGAATTACTGCTTATTACGGTGCAACTATAAGGGAGACTCTCATTCCCCTGTGGGTTACCATCTTCAAAAGTGTGAGTTATTTTAAGCGTGACTGCATTACCATTCTGAAACAATTGCGCTTCGGTTGTTGACAATGTAAACTTGCCATCGGAGAAATCATCATCCGTGCTGTAAAAGTACATAGCCCCAAAACCAAAATTGCTTCTAAAGCTATTCCGTATGGTCGCATCACCTGTAAAGTCCATAAACCCTGCTGCCGTATTGGCTTTTATCTGATCATTTGTAAACCACTCCACGTGATTCTGTTGTGGAATTTTAGAAGTTGCACTAACCTCTGAACTCACTCTATTTGACGAGCCAAAAATGTAATCATTAAGATTATAGGTAAGACTTGTATTTGTAGTTGGCGCAGCACTTCCCAACGTTGTTGTTATACCTTGATTGAAAAGTGCTGCGACTGGTGCTGTGTTGATGGCACCACCGAGGTGATGGAAATAATTGGACGAATTGCTCCCTTCGTATACAAAGGGTACTTTGTAGGAATTAAGGTAACTAATGGGTGCTAACCGCTGATGACTTGCCGACATCTCCCGGGGCATTGAAAGCGATCCGATTTCTAATCGATATGGCTTTATACTTCCGGAAATTCCAGGACCAGACACACTGTAGTTGTCCGTTGCAAGCCCTGAAGGATTAGACTGTGCGTAATACTCATTTAACGGATCAATAAAGTATGACATGTCGCTGGCTACTCCCACTTGATAGGCGTTTGATGACCCACTAGTTGACTTTGCAAACTGATTCAGTGGTGCTTCTGCGTTGTTAATTTTTAAACTCAGGTTAGTCGCATTAGCCAAAGCCTGATAGGGTTGTACATTTGACGCACCCAGGTTTAGCGTTCCAAACATTTGTTCCGTTCTTGTTTTGTCTAACCAAATCCAATAATTTTTATGGAATAGCCGCTGCTTTACCTGTTCGGAGTATGACCAAAATCCATTTGACCCAACACCGGGAGTTTGACTACTAAATACAGCAGACATCACAGCAGATGTCGCCATACGAAATGCGACATCTGTTAAAACAGCTTTTGCAGTAACGGCCACAGCACTCCCAGCACCCATGCTCACAATAGTCAAAGCCGCCATTGCCACCCCAATAGGATCAACTTTGACACCTGCGCTTGAAATATTAACACCTACAATACCCAGAGAGTTGGGGCCTGAGTCTGAATAGTTATAATCCAGTAACCCAAGAAGACTAATCGATCCATTGTGCCCGGTTTGATTATTCCACCCGATTTGGCCAAAACCCAAAATGGAGGACGTCCAACCTCGAATTACATTTAAATCTTTTACAGAGATGGATTGAGACTCACCATTTGCATCATCAGGATATTCATTAATTGAGCGAGTGATACCACCAGGGTTTAGAGTCCAACCTAAACCAACCCAAGACGCCTCTTGGTCCAGGCCTATACCAGCATGATAAGAAAGCGGTAAAGAAAACCCACCTTCGGGACCGGGTACTTCAAGTATCGGGAGACTAAATGTGAAATCTCCGGTTGAAAGATTCACCATATCAGGTGACCCTGAGCCTTCATACGAAATATATTCTGGTTGATGCGGCCCTGTTGTTAGAGCCCATGAATAGGTAGGCAGAAAAATGGATTGTAGAAAAACAAGCAATAAAAAAACAGAACCTGTTTTTTTAAATAGCGAGTGCCTGATTACTTTCATAGGGTATGAAAATTAAGTCTTGGGATTCGTTTAATATCTTTTATAGCAAATTGAAATTCATTGAGGCCCGTGCCGAAGAAATTATCATCGTAAAATAATTTTACTTCGCCATTTCGATGCATAAGGTCACTTTTAAAAATCAGCATCACCTGCGTTGCACTTGTTGCACCAAATGTTCGGGCATAGATGGCATCCAATGCAGGTATTGTATCTCGTTCAAGAACTAGGTAAACCCTTTCAGCGAGCGCGCCTGATAAATAACTTACTACATTTGAAAACCTATCTGGATCGCTTATAAACCTATTTTCTATTTCTTTTCCATTGCGTGCCAGGCGGAGAATAAAATAATCCAGACTATCGTACTGGGCTTTGATTTTACTTAGCTCTGCTTTAGATACTGGCGGTGTGAGCTCCTGTGCAATAATTAAATCTTTTGGACGGAAATAAACATCGATTTGAATACCTGATTTATCAACACTCTTTATTACTCCGTTTTTAACATTTAAAGGATATACTTTTAACTCATCCTTCGAGACATACTTATCAACACAGTTGCTGAGAATAAACCCTGTGATAATGATGGACAGAAGATTTTTTTTCGTCATGGTTTTGGATACTCGTTATTCAACCCCTTCATAACATCCTCAGTTATATCTATACCATCTCGTGCATAAACAATGTTTCCATATTGAGTTGCGGCCAGAATTATTTTATACCCCTTTTCTTTACCATAGCGCTTCAGGTAATCGTTTACTTTGTCCAACACTTTCCTGGTTAATTCCTGATCTTCCTTTTGCACCTTCTCCTGAATTGCCTGCTGATAATTTAGAAATTGATCTTGCTTGCTTTGGATCAACTCTTCAGTTAGTTGCTGCTCGCTGGCAGAAAGGCGTGCTTTTTTTGCTTCGTATTCTTTTATTCGTGCTTCTACTTCGCCACGTAATGTGTCGAGGTTTGCCTTCCATACGGCAGCTTTGGCTTCAAATTCCTGACGAGCTGCCTGCATGCCCTTGTAGCCAACAACTAGTTTTTGAGCATCAACATAAACTAACGATTTCTCGGCCTGAACATGTAAAATCAATAGGATGGCCAGTCCGACAGCTAAAACAACTTTAACCCCAATGTCTAGTAATCCCTTAGTTGTCATTCAGTCTGGCATTTATCTTAGCAACTTCTTTTTTTAGAATTTCATTCTCTTGTTTTACATCTATCATATATAGGGTCAACTCTTCTATCTTTTTTAGTAATAGTGCATTCATCTCTCCAAGATTGACGCCATTGGCTTCAACATCTTTAGCACTTGGTACCTCAGGTAAATGTTTGTGCAAGGCGATGTACGTTTTGATTTCTTCAAGAGTCAGGAGGCTATAATCCTTTGCAAAAACATAGTCTGGCCAAGGAGTTGTGGTTGTTACATTTACTTCGCGGGCACCGATCTTGCCTTCAACGGCTAGCTTAAAAGTTCCGGGGTTTGTTGTACCGATGGCTACACTTCCAGATGTAACTCTTAAGCCACCGCCTTGTATATCCACGAAGCTTTTTCCATATAGGCTTCCGGGGTCAAGTATTATTCCTGTAGAGAAACTCATTCTTAACTGCTGATAATTGGGGGCCTCCCAAGTTCCAGCCGTGCGGTGAAGTCCATAATCAAGTGGCCTCGGATTATACCAGGTTATACCGTCAGCAAGTGTACTAGCGTCAACATTTTCAAAACTTAGTTTGGCTGCTGGTGTGGATGTTCCAATACCAACATTACCAGCATTGAAATAGACAGGGTTAGTTCCCAGCCATTGGCCGAAGAGAAGGCTCGGAATTGACACCAAGCAGGCGGTAACAAATATTTTCATAAGGGTATTGTTTATAATTAAACAGGTTATTGTACAAGTGATAAAGATTGGTAAATGATTTGGCGAAAGGTAACTGCACTTTAGAAACCTTGCTGTTCTATTTGAAATGAAACCTTACTTCAAAAACACTACCGTATTTAAACGGATAAAGATTTGAATAAAAAGTATTTACTTAGCTATTATTTTACTTGATGACATTTTTGATAAAGACATTACATCCAAAAAAATGACCCCTAAAAAAATTCTGATTGCCGATGACCACCCAGTTTTTAAAATGGGTCTGTCTCTATTATTAAAACACGAATGGCCCGACTTAGAGTTGTTGACTTTGAAAAATGGACTGGAAGTACTGGAAAATTTCGAGAAGTTTAATCCTGATTTGATTTTTATGGATTACCGGATGCCTTTGCTTGATGGTTACGAGACTTCAGATAGAATTCTAAAGAAAAATAGCAAATCAAAGATTGTACTTCTTACTATGTTCGATTCCTTTCCTATCGCAATCAATTTTCTTCGAATTGGTGGAAAGGGTTTTCTATCAAAAGAGATTGACACTGAACTTATTATAAAAGCTGTAACTTCAATACATCTAGGAGGATACTACTTCCACTCAAGTCATGAGTTACAGATCCTTGAATACATAGAAAATGGAATGCGGAAAAATATACCAAAAATTTCCTTTTCTCCCAGAGAATTGCAAGTCTGTTTGAAAATATCAAAAGGACTAACCAATCGTGAGATTTCTAAAGAACTTCAACTTGGCCTAAGAACAGTAGAAACTTATCGTCAGAATTTGATTGAGAAGACTGGAGTCAAAAATTCACCCGAATTGATCACGTATATTTACAGAAATGGCATCCGGTTGTAAGGGCGGAGTCAGAAGCCAAACCAATGTTACCCGCTAAACTTTTCTATGCATAAAATTCACTTAATAAACTTTGCCGTTCTTTTGTCACTAAATTTATTATATCAAATCGTTTGGTATGAGTAAACGACCCCATGTCACTATCACTATTGATAAGAACAGCACCCATTAAAATTACATATTTGCAATTGTAGTTTGTTTTTTCTACCAACTCATTTATTCGTTTGTCAATGGCTTCGTAAATTACTTCTGTTGCTGCAAATAGCGGAATTGGAGCATTTACTATTTTGTCTTTTTGCTTATAGAGTATTTGCTCGATGGTGTTCATTTGGTAGTCCATTTCGCTAATATTCCCTTCTTCAATTTGATTATTTAAAAGTTTACCTAGTGCGCCTTTTGCTGCACCGCAGCAACCGCTATTTTTTGATTGCCCTAACCGGTGAATTTCACCAAGTGTACCATCTTTTGTAATTCCTATATGTGGGCCATAATAAATAAATACAGCACCGTCATCTGGTACGTGGCTTGCAAAAGCCTCCATTCCGGTAATTCCCGTAAAAGGGAATCCATCTAAACCACCCATTTTAAAAGGTCCTAAAAATTCATGTGCTCGTGATGGATATTGAATGCTATTTACGTCATCACTACAAATACTATCGGCTAGCATTAGTTTACTAGGCTCTAAATCTAATTCTCCTTCAACAAAATCAATAAACTTATTTACACTATCAATGGTAGTAATTGCATTAGGGTAATATTTACGAATGATTGCCAATTTTTCTCTTTTCTTCATTTCTTTCAAAATTTAAATTATAAAATAATATTGTTTTTGGGTTGCAATGGTTCAGGCAATTCAGTTTCACCTACTATTTCTCGCATGTCTCGTTCCATGGTGCGACTCATTTGTGAAATAGGCACATCATTCGCACTGCCTTCAAATGGGTTTTCTGTGCCTTCGCCTATTTGGTCGAGCGTTGTAAAAAACCACGATATCAGCATCGTAAAAGGAATAACGAACCACACCATATTTCCTTTCATTATCCCGTCCACACTCTCGTTGAGTTTGTCAAATTCCTTTAGCATCCCAAAAGGCAGCATGATGCTAAACATTCTAATAAAATAAGTATTAGATGATGCAAATTGACGAGGATAAGGAAAGTTTTTTATGCGTTCGCTTTTTCCTTGATGGTCGTATAATTCTTTTATCATTTTCTCAAACTCTAAAAAACTGAAATTATCAATTTTGCCATCGTCTAAAAGTTGTTTTATTGTTTTTGACTGCATTGCCAAAAGTTGTACCGATCTATTTTTGGTATTTAAGATTTTAGTTAACTCATCTGCCGAAAGATATTTTGCCAATTCAACTTCCAACTTTGTTTCATTTTCAGGAATAGTATAAAATTCTTTGTATTCTTTATTGTGAGCTTTTCCAACATTTTCCCAAGCCCTGCTTTCTCGCATTTGGTAGCGCAATGCAGTGAGCCATGCAAAATGTCGATAAACCAAAAGTTTTGTTGTTTCAGTATCATTGAAATAATCGCGACACATTACAGCCCACATTCTACTGGCATTGAGTATTGAACCCCAAATTTGTCGAGCTTCCCATGCTCTGTTATAAGTTTGTGTGTTTTTAAAACCAACAGTAAATGCTGTGGCAGTTCCCAATAAGGCTACTACAGCCCATGGCAAAGCCAACCATTTTAACTCAAAAATTTGATATAAGCATACGGGAATAGTAGCAATAACTATTCCTTTGTAAATGTTTCTGCGAGTCCAAATGATAAACTCTTTAAATGAATATTGTGGTCCTGCGTGCATACTTATTGTTTGTTTGAATTAGAAGAAGTGAATTTGCTAACTACTATTGCTACCAAAAAAAGGAACACTTAAAGGAAAGGCAATTGCTGCTACTGTGAGTAAGTTTTTTACCCTGTTTTTCCATTTTCCTTTTTCAATGAAAACACCAATACTTGCTACACCTAAAATAATCATATTGATAGGCCATACTACTTTGGTATAAAAAGCCATATCGGTTAGAAACACACCAACGAACAAATGCTGAATGAGCGCAAAGAGTAATAATTCGTATTTGTAAGTACGTAAAAAAAAATTCATCCAGTATTGGGTTGACAAGGCAGGAAATTTATATAATTCCGTTGGATTTTTGACCTGTTTGAAAATATAATCAGCCGCATCGGCATGGCTTATTGCTCCGGTATTTCAGCTCATTTTTATAAGCATTCACTTATTAGAAGAGTTTGAGAGCAGCCTAATAAATATTTGCGGTTTACTTCCTAAAGTGCGAAGCTATCATTCTGTTCGACCTTTTTTGAGGGAAGGAAGGTTGATTCTTCAAAAATCTTTCGATAGGTTCATTTACTTCCCATCGCAATAATAGTTCCTATTCGTTTTACTGAATATGAATATGAATATGACAACACAAAAATGTTAGGTTAATGGACGTGGATGTTTGATCGGTATTGATAACTAGGGTTTGAATTGAGTGATTAAAGGACTAGCTTCGATTAATGTTTCATTTGGTTTACACGAGCCAATCAATAGCGCCCTTTTCGCATAAGGAATTACTTGAACTTTTGGAAAAAAGTTGGCACAACAATAAAAAATTGAAAATTACCGGCCTTTTGATTTACCTAAATCAACGATTCATCCAAGTATTAGAAGGTGAAATGGAGCCCGTCAATAATCTATACGCCATTATACAACAAGACAAGCGGCATACTAAAGTTACCACCGTAATTGAAGGCAATACTCAAGATCGACTTTTTAAAGATTGGTGGATGGGATTTAAAAACTTATCGCAGACGGAGTTTACAGACCTAAGTGGATTTCAAAACATAGATGATTTTTTTAATCATCAAAAAATTTCGGAGGACAGTAACCTTGTATTGATTTTCCTGCAACTTTTTTACAATAAAAATCTGGCAGATTATCCCGAACTTATTCTATATGGTAAATAGACGAAAGTTTAATTAATTGTTACCAATTGCCCTTCTCTATTACTTCTAGTAAAAGTCTGAATTGTAAAGCTTTCGCTTCGAAATAGCTATTTATTCTTGCGCATCTCTGCCTTGCGCATGGGCATACTATCAATTAGGGCGAAAAGAGTTTCGGGGTGAACAACCGCAAAAGACCTGAATTTCTCACCACCGTCTTTGCCAATCAGAATGATGGCAAACTGGCCAGGCTTTATCGCATATTTTTTATGAAGCGTACTCCCCTCATTATGTGTGTAGATTACAAGATCG
>Ga0163154_10004173_pt1 | contig 19203 bp, 15 predicted proteins | sample OliLakLV19MP9P1_FD_148649 | JGI IMG/M metagenome (GOLD analysis project Ga0163154, IMG submission 148649) | Freshwater microbial mat bacterial communities from Lake Vanda, McMurdo Dry Valleys, Antarctica - Oligotrophic Lake LV.19.MP9.P1 | ecosystem: Environmental > Aquatic > Freshwater > Lake >...
GGTCATCGCTGATGGCTTCATAGGAGCCGCGCAGCACTTTGCCGTCGGTGGCAATCGTTTCTCCAGGCATCGGTTGAATCCCAAAAAACCGCGCTAAACAAGCAGAGTAGCGTTGATACTCCACTTTCAAAGATTGAGCATGACGGATGGGAGGAATTGATAGTGAGTTTTGATTCATTAAGTGCACATAAGTAAAGCCATGTTCAGCAAATCGATCTAACAATCGCAATGTACCGGAACTTTGAATGGTCATGATTTTCAGCATCAGTTATCTAGGTTCGGAGGTTGCGAACGTCATATCGCTCGAATTTGGGTGAGGACATGGCCAGAAATTTGCGTATGGTCTTTTAGAAGATAGGATTTTGTTTTCCTTCATGCTGTAAAACCTCTTTATGGAATTAGCTTCTTCTACTCCTAGCCCCCTAGTGCCCAGCCCAATGCCTCCAATCTTCAACCCCTCGGAGCAGGGTTTGCCAGCACTGGTCAACTACTTTGAACGTCCAGAGGGTGCGGCTTAAATACAGCAGATCTCTGGTCAGGCTGTCGGGTGGGTGTCGTACGAACAGCGCTCCCATCTACTGGCCAGCTATACTACCGACCCGGCGATCGCCGCTAACGTACCCAAAACTCTGAGCGATCGCGGCTGCTCCGCCATGATCGTAGACAGTCAGTTAATTAATTCACAATCCTTAATAAGCGCTAGCCGCTAGCCACGAAATAGCAACGCCCAAGATGCATCCGGCAATTACCTGCACAGGCGTGTGCCCTAGCAGCTCTTTGAGCCGATCTTCGTGGAAGGTGGCATCGTGGAAGAATTCTTCCATCATTTGGTTGAGCACACGGGCTTGTTTTCCGGCGGCTTGCCGTACACCTGCCGCATCGTACATCACAATCACGGCAAAAATGGCCGCGATCGCAAATTCGGGAGTTTCCCAGCCCACCGTTTGGCCTACCCCTGTGGCCAGCGCCGTCACTAAGGCAGAATGGGCGCTGGGCATCCCCCCGGTTTCAAACAGGGTGCGCACCGTTGCTTTGCCATGGCGCACCAGTTCCACCACCAGCTTGAGCACTTGGGCAATCAGGCAGGCAGCGATCGCCACCAGCAAAACCGTATTATGAAAAACGTTGGCAAAATCCTGCATAGGTCACCCCTAATGAGTGCGGGCGGTGATGTAGTCGGCGATCGCCAACAGGGGCTGAGCGCGATCGCCATAGGTAGCCAGTTGAGCCTTGGCATTGGCGACTAACTGATTTGCCTGCCGCTTCGATTCTTCAATGCCCCAAAAGCTAGGATAGGTTGCCTTTTGAGCCTGCAAATCTTTGCCTGCCGATTTGCCCAGCTCTGCCGACGTTGCCGTAATGTCTAGCACATCGTCCACAATTTGAAACGCTAGACCAATATCTTGCGCATAGCGCGACAGGGGTTGGCGATCGACATCCGACACGCCCGCTAAAATTGCGCCAGAAATGACGCAGGCTTCCAGCAAGGCTCCTGTTTTATGGCGGTGAATGTAGGACAAGGTTTCGAGCGTCACTTCCGACTTGCCTTCAGACTCTAAATCTACCGCTTGGCCACCGACTAGCCCCGCTGCCCCAACCGCCTGTGCCAGCTGCACTACCACCTGAAGCGTGCGCTCGGCAGGCACATTCTGGGTCTGCGCCGCCAAATGCTCAAAGGCGTAGGCCAATAGCCCATCCCCAGCCAAAATGGCAATATCGTCGCCATAGACTTTGTGGTTGGTTAATTTGCCGCGACGATAATCATCGTTATCCATGGCGGGCAAGTCATCATGAACCAGCGACATGGTGTGGATCATCTCTAGGGCGCAAGCGGTTGGCATCGCCATCTCCAGGGTGCCCCCGACCATCTCACAGGTCGCCAAACAGAGAATGGGACGTAGCCGCTTGCCTCCCGCCATCAGCGAGTAGCGCATGGACTCATAGATGGTTTCGGGGTAAACCACGGCGATCGCTCGATCTAGAGCGGCCTCTACCAATGACTGTCGTTCGCTCAGATAGCGGGATAGGTCAAACACTTGAGTCGTAATCATGTTCTGATCCTGAAACCTCGTCATGTCCTCACAGAGGGCTGGGGATATAAATCTGGGAGTTAAGCCTGGAATTGAATACCCAGACGCAATCAACTTTACCGTGGATGAGGGATCTTAAAGAAGTCGTTTTATTGAGGTTTTTGGATTGTTAGCCCTAACCTTCCTACCAACGGGGCGGTAACGGTTGGGTTTGTCTATCGTTGGGCAGACAAAATTGACCTGTCCAATCAGCCAAAAAGCATTGGCCAAACGGTTGGACTGTCTGCTTTAGCTACGTGCCTAGCCGCTGACGGTAGCTCCAAATTGTGTTGCACATCAGCATCGTTACGGTCATCGGCCCCACGCCGCCCGGTACAGGGGTGAGCCACGCAGCCATGTCGTTCACCGCTGCAAAGGCCACATCGCCGACCAGCTTGCTATTGCTACCCTCACCCACCCGGTTGATCCCCACATCTACCACAACCGCTCCTGGCTGCACATAGTCGGGCGTGATCAGCTCAGGCCGACCCACTGCCGACACCAAAATATCAGCGCTGCGGCAGACGGCTGCCAGGTCAGGCGTTTGCGAATGGGCGATCGTGACAGTGGCATCATTGGCCAGCAGCATCAACGCTAGCGGCTTACCCACCAAAATGCTGCGCCCCACTACCACCGCATGTTTTCCCTTCGGCGGCAGGTCATATTCCTCTAACAGGCGCATGACCCCAGCAGGCGTGCAGCTTTGTAGCCCCGGCTCTCCCCGCACCAGCCGCCCTAAGTTGGTTGGGTGCAGCCCATCGGCATCTTTATCGGGATGAATTTGGTTGAGTAGCGCTACAGAATCGAGATGGCTGGGCAGGGGCAATTGCACCAGAATGCCGTCTACCCGGTCATCTTGGTTCAAGTCGGCGATCGCCTGCGCTAGAGTTGCTTGCGCTGTATCTGATGGAAACTGCTGACCAAAAGACGCGATCCCCAGCTTCCCGCAGGCTCGTTCTTTGTTGCGTACATAGGCCGCACTGGCAGGATTGTCGCCTACCATTAACACAGCTAGACCGGGCGATCGCAGCCCCTGTGCTGTAAATGCCTCTACCTGTTGCGCCAGTTCAGACTGCATTTTTTGCGCGAGAGCTTTACCGTTGAGAATCTCAGCCATGTATTGTTGATGATCTTGAGGGTAATGAACTTGAATTCAATAAAATCCAACCGTTAGATGGCATGACAGTCAAGTGGCAGCACTGGGGATGGAGCATAGTGGGGACAGGCGCGATCGCCTGCATCGCCGCATCACCGCTCAGATTTCCCCTCCTGGGCCTCCTCAATCGTCCTAGTGCCATTGCCGATATTCAAGCGATGCCGTTTTGGTTCCGCTTACCTGTCTGCATAGAAGGCATCGTTGGCGATCGCGCTCCCATTGTAAACGGGCAGCTCTACCAGCTGAAAGATGCCACTGGCAGCATTTGGATTGTATCGCCCGACACTGGCCTTCAACTGGGTCAAGCCATCAAGATTAAAGGGACACTGCAATTCCAGAGCATTGTGATTGCAGGCCAAGAGCAAGGAGAACTTTATGTAGAGCAATACACTCCGTGAGGGATTGACTTCATCAGATGCGCTCAATCGTAGATTGACCAACGTGGATGAATTAATCTACACCCTGGCTGAATATGGGTTCGGCAGTGCCAAACCCCTACCTGTTGCCTCTTTATATGGGTTTGGCAGTGCCAAACCCCTACCTGGTTGCCCTATGTCCTTGCCTACTGTTGAAGTTGCGATCGCCATTCTCTATCAAGGGGAACAGTTTTTGATGCAGCTACGCGACGACATTCCAGGAATTTATTATCCTGGTCAGTGGGGTTTCTTTGGCGGGCATATTGAACCCGGCGAAACTCCCGACGTGGCTGTAAAACGCGAACTACTAGAAGAAATTGGCTACAGGTCTGAGGCGGTAACGTTGTTTGCCCGACTAGAATCTTCGGAGGTGATTCGCCATGTTTTCTATGCGCCACTGACGGTCTCCATAGATACCCTAGAGCTACATGAAGGCTGGGATTTGGGATTGCTGAGCATCACCGATATTAAAAGAGGCGATCGTTACTCAGCCCACGCCAACCAGGTGCGTCCTTTAGGCCAGCCCCACCAAAAAATCTTGCTGGACTTTTGGCAACAGGATTTCTGGCAACAAACCCTGTCAAGCAAGATGATCAAGACACCAGACGACCAAGACCAAACTACCAAGACCAGACGACCAAGACACTAGGTAATGAAGAATCTACAGGGTACTGAGCAAGCTGGAGCCGAGCCGTTGGCATATACCGTCCGAGTCAGTCAACGGGCGCGCAATGTGAGCATCCATGTCTCCCATCAAGGCGAGGTGGAGGTTGTGATCCCCAAAGGATTTGACCCCAAGCGGGTGCCTGAAATTATAGAACGGCGGCAGAGTTGGGTGCTGCGGACGCAGCAAAAACTGGCCGCTAGCCGCGAAACGGTGGTGCCAGAAACCACCGATCAGTTGCCCCAGCAAATTCAGCTGCGATCGCTACCCGAAGACTGGACTGTGACCTACCGCCCTGCCTCAGACTCGCGGATTGTGGCTAGCCATATAGGCCAGCAGCGATTGCAGCTACATGGGGCTACCCATAGCGTAGAAACTTGTCAAGCTGTGCTACAGCGCTGGCTCAATCGCAAAGCCCAACTCCACTTTGAACCTTGGCTGCGGCAGGTCAGCGAAGACGTTTCTCTGCCGTTTAGTGCCGTTTCAGTGCGTCACCAAAAAACACTGTGGGCCAGCTGTTCTAGCAAGCAATCCATTAGCCTCAATGCCAAACTGCTGTTTTTACCGCCGCCGCTGGTGCGCTATGTATTTATCCACGAACTCTGCCATACCATCCACATGAATCACTCGCCTCAGTTTTGGGATTTGGTGGCAAAAAAAGAACCCGATTATCAGGGGATTGATCGAGAGCTGCGCCAAGCATGGCGCTATGTACCCTCGTGGGCAGAATAACGAGCAGGTTTGAATTTAGCGTTCGATTGTAGCGTTCGATTTCAGGGACAGTTGCCAGAGGCGATCTCGCTCGGCCTTGGGGGCATTGTCGTCGGTGTAGCGCAACGTTAGGTCATAGCCCTGTTGAGCCAGATTTTTCTTCAGCCGATTAGACGCATTGAGCAGAAAAATGGGGGCAAAATCGGGGGCAACGGCTAGAGTTTGAGGCGGAAAAATCAGCTGAAACTTAATATCGTCGTCTAGCCAGTAGCTTAAGGCTAGCAGGTCAATCGGGCGGCGATCGCTAATCACCAGCGGGCGATCGCCCTGGTTAATTATGCTCGAAACGGGTAAATAGTAGCTGCTGCGCGGCACGCTCTTATTCCACCAGACGCGAGACTGGGCGCTGATTAACCCTACCCCTAAGCTCACGCTCAGCAGTAGCGCCAGCCCCAATTGCCAGCCTCGCTGTCTACGCAGCCCAAGGTTACTTCTGGCGTTGCTGCTACCGTTACTGCTGGCGGTGCTGCTGGCGATGGTCAGCACCTGGGTAGAAAATACATGTGCCAGCGCCAGCTGGACGCCCAGGTAAGCCGGAATTAGATAGCGGATGCGGGTAGAGCGATCGCCCCCCAGCAGCAGGTCGGGCACGGCAAGGCTGAGGAACGACACCCCCGCCAAACTCAACACAAATAGGGCAGCTGGGCGGGGGGCCGTGCGGTAAAACACCAGCAGCGCATACCCCACACCGACGAGCAGTAGCAGATTTACAGGGCCTAAATCGACTCCTAGCAGCCCGCGCCCCGTATTGACCAGCCATTGATTGAAAACGGCGCTCAAAGAGCTACTCTCGTCTAGGGATGAGATCCGGGCTTGCGCTTGGTCTAAATTGCTAGTCAGAATCGCTAGCCAGGGTACCAGGGGCAGGCAAGCCGTTAGGGTGGCGAGCAGATAGGGGACGGTAGGGTGAGCCGGTCGAGCAGATTGAGCAGATTGGGGATTAGAGGTTGAGTGGCGGCAGATCAGAAAAAGATAGAGTCCGTGGGCGATCGCCACCAGCGCAAACAATAGCTGGGTATAAAGGCCAAGGCTCACGGTGAGGGCATAGATTGCCCAGTGCCAGGGAGCTTTAGTCCGAATAGCCCACAAAAAAGTAGCACTCGATAGCAAGATCGTCAGCGTCCACAGGCTGTAGGGTCGAGCCTCTTGGGCATAGAGCAGGTGGAGCGGCGCAACGGCAAAAATGGCGATCGCCATCCAGGCCGTTTTGGGGGCGGGAAATAGTTCTCGACACAGCCACCAGAGGCAGGGAAAAGCCAGCAGACTGAACAGGACAGCCAAGCTACGAATGGCCGTAATGGAATGGCCAAACAGCGTGATCCACCCGTAGGTGAGCACGAAATATAGGGGCGTCAGCTGCGGTTCTTCGGCGGCAATGCTGTGCAGGGTATCGCCTAGGGTTTTGTCGGGGCTGGGGTGCTGATAGCGCTGAAGCGTGACCCAATCCACCACGTCCCCCGTAAACACCGTCTGCTCAAACTCGGCGCGGGTGTGTCCCGATAGCCGCAGGGAGGTGTATGCTTCGTCAAGCCAATAGACTTTGTAATCGAGATGATAGAGGCGCAGCGCAATTCCCAACAGCAGCAGCGCGATCGCCCCATAGCGCCACCAGGCCGACCGATTACGGCGCTGCTGTTTGAGTGAGAATTTTCCCTGCTCGGTCATCGGATTCAAGTCCATCGGCTAACGTAATTCGCCAGAGACGGTAGCGATTGTCGCCCCCGTTATTGCCTTCATCATCTGCGGTGGGATCATCATAGAGCAAGGTCAGACGATAATTTTGCCGGATCAATTTATTTCGTAGCCGCTGGGACGGGTTGAGTAAAAAGATCGACGAAAACCCCTTAGCAACCGTCAACTGCTGCGGATACTCGATCAGCTGAAACATCACATCTGGATGCAGCCGATGGCTTAAGCCCAGGACGTCAATGGGGTGGCGATCGCTAATCACCAAGGGCTGTTCGGCATAGTTAATCAGCTCTGCCACCGGGATATAGTAAGCCGAGCGACCGATGCCCTTGTTCCACCACAGCTGAGATTGGGACATGACCGCACAGCCAACCCCACTGGCCACTAAAAACACAATTAGAGTCATACGACAGAGTTTTTGTGCCCAGGTTTTGGCCGGGATGGCTTGGGTGGCAAACAAATATATCAACGCGAGCTGAATCCCCAAATACGACGGAATTAGGTATCGAATCCGGATCGATCGCCCACCGCCATTGATCAAATCGGGCAAGGCCAGCGTCAGAAACGGAATCCCGATTAGCAGCAGTATGAACAGCCAAACCGACCGAGGGCTACGGCGGCAGAGCACATAGAGCGCCACCGCCACCAGGCAGACTAAGACCCCATTGGTGGTGTCTAAACTTGCACCCAAAAATGCCTGATTGATAATTAAAAACCACTTGTCGATTAGCTGAGATGCCGAACGTCCCTGACTGGATAAGGCACTAATATTATCGACTCGATCAAACCCTCTGACTAATATGGCCAGCCAGGGCAAACTGCTCAGCAGGGCGACTCCAGTGGCCAGCAGGTAGCTCAGGCTCAGGGGAGAAAGGCGAAAAAGCGTGGGGCGAGGCGGACGGGCGGGAGGTTTAGAGGGGGCGATCGCATCAACTCCCGTGTAGCCCATTAACCCAACGTATATGCCGTGGGCGATCGCCACTAGCCCAAACAGTAAATGGGTATAGAGTCCCAGCGCCACCGTTAGCCCGTAGATCGCCCAATGGCTGCGGGTTTGGGTTCGCATTGCCCACAGCAATACCGCACTAGACAGAGCGGTAAACACGGCTAATAAGCTGTAGGGGCGAGCTTCTTGGGCATACAAAACATGGACAGGGGAAATGGAGAGGATGGCGATCGCGATCCATCCCGCGAGCGATCCAATCTGCGGTGCCCGAAATAGCTCCCGGCACAGCCACCACATGCACGGGAACAGGCACAGACCAATCACCGCCGAAAAGCTCCGAATCGCGGTAATGGAATCGCCAAATCCCTGCACCCAAAACCGCGCCAGCACAAAGTATAGAGGGGTAAGCTGCGGCTCGTCTGCGGCAATGCTTTGCACCATATCCAACCAGCTTTTTACTGCGGTTGGATATTGATAGTGTTGCAGAGCATCAACCCCTACCAGGTCACCGGTAAACAGATTTTGGATATACTCTGCTCGGGTATAGCCCGCTAGCCGCAATGAGGTATAAATTTCGTCTAGCCAATACACCTTGTAGTCGAGGTGGTAAAACCGCAAGAAAATTCCTAAACCAACTATCGCTAAGACCAGTAGGGCGATCGCCCCGTAGCGCCACGGTTGAGCTGTGGCCACCGCTACCCAACCAGCTTGTTTGTTTTGCCCCACGCGCTCTGCCTCATCAGAACGCCCATTTTAGCTATTTCGGTAGCATGAAATCCGGTTTTGGTAATCCGGTTTGGTAATCTGGTTTGGAGTTAGTTGCAGCTGCGTCCTAGCCCGCCGCCCAGCAGCGCCAGCCCCAATAAAAGCGGCGTTAGCCAGTTGCCCCAACGGACATAGGGAGTTTGGGTTTGGCGGCGATGGATGGTGTCGGTGTGGATTTCGTAGGTGCGGTAGCCCGAGAGCCAAACGGTGTGGCCGTGGGGGCTGACGATACCAGAAAAGCCCGTATTGGTCGCCCGCACCGCCCAGCGATCGGTTTCGATTGCCCGCATCACGTCTTGGGCATGGTGTTGAGCCATCATGCGGGCTGGATAGGGGTCGTTATTAGACGCGGTGATGATGAATTCACCGCCCCGTGCTGCCTGGTCGCGGAACAGGTTGCTAAAGGCAGACTCGTAGCAAATGGCGGCGATCGCGCGGCCAACGGGAGTATCGAAGGTTTGGGGCGATCGACCCGGTACCAAAGAGCCGTCCACTGGAGACAAGCGGCTAATCAATTTGCCCAAGCTCGCTTCAAATGGAATATATTCTCCTAGCGGGACTAGTTTTTCTTTGTCATAGCGGCTGTAGAGCGCTCCCGTCCCCGTAATCGTAAACAACGTTTGAGTCCATCGCCCTTGCTGCTGCCCAATTGTGCCCACCCAGGCCGGTATGCCCCGCCGCAAAATAGCTTGATAAAACGGATGCGCTGCCTGCCGCGCCGTTCCGACCCAAAACCAAGGGAACGTTCCTTCTGGCGTCAGCACAATGTCTACCCCTTGATCGGCAAGGGTTTCGTAGCCTTGGGTATAGTGTTTCAAGGCCAGTTGAGCACCGCGCTCGAATAGCTTAATCCGGGTAGGAATATTGCCTTGGATGATGCCTACTTTGAACCCAGAACCGGGTTGTTCATTCAGCGGCTGGCTGGCAAGGGCAAACCCCGCTATGTGAGGCAGCACCAGGCAGCAAGCGGCCAGCGTTAGGTAGAACCGCACAGTCTGGGGAGCAGCGGCTTGATCTGAACGCCGCTCAACCCAGCTGACAACCGCAGCCGCTACACAGCCATTTACAGCCACAATCGCCGCTGTCACCGTTAGCGGACCCGACAGTTGCCCTAGGTGCAAAATTGGCAGGTTAATTGGACTCTGCGTATAGGCCAGCGATGTCCAGTCCAGCGGGCTGCGGCTCCGCAAGTCTTCCGCAATGCACCACAGGGCTGTGCCCAACAGAATATGAGTGCCTGAGTGGAATGCAGCCGCTGGCTGAGCCGAACTGGGTGCTGTTAACGACGACGACAATCGACTCAATCGTTGACTAATCCAGTTGAGGCTGAGGTACCAGGCCACTACCAGAGCTGCTCCCCACAGGGTAATAAACACCCAGGCAAATAGGGCGATCGCCACACTCGCTAGCCAGGGCACCCCCATCCAGGTCAGCGGATGCAGGTCAAGAACCCAAGAAAGCGCCAGACCGTTGTAGCCGATCGCCCAAGTGAGACAGTAGAGAACGGGACGAAGCGCCAAGGCAAAGGCTGGCTTAGCTCTCGCCGCCGCTTGCCGGTTGAGGGTAATCAACACCCATAGCGGCGCTAATGCCACCCATGCCAAAAACCAGGCGTTGACAGGAGCCACCGTTAAGCCCATCCCAATACCGCTGAGGAAGGCGATCGCCAGCTGGCTCCAAAGCTGCTTAAAAAGTTCAGGGATCAAAGAATTTATGCCTTGGCCTAGCTACTGGGTTCGCTATCGGGTGGGATGTCCGATTGGTCGTCGGCTTGGCTGCTGATTTCACCGCCGATTTCACCGCCGAGCTGGCCATTGGAGGCGATCGCTCCTGCTTCACCCGTAGCTTCGACTGCTGCATCCGTAGCCGTAGCTTCATCACCCGTGGCCAGTGCGTCTTCCCCATTCGACGGCGGCACCAGCGCTACGGCGGCGATCGCGTCATCGTCATCTAACCGCTGCACCCGCACCCCGGTAGCTGCCCGCGACTGACAAGAAATAGCGTTGACGGCTTGGCGAATGATAATACCGCGACTGGTGACCAGAATCATCTCGTCATTGTCATTCACTACCCGCAGCGCCGCCAATTGGTCATTTGCTTTGCGGAAGCGCAGGGCACGCAAGCCCATCCCAGCACGGCGCTGGAGGCGGAACTGGGCGATTGGCACCCGTTTACCCAAACCGCCCGTGGTAATCACCAAAATCCAGGGGCCTTGAGCGGCAGGCATTTCGACCTCTTGATCGTCCACCTCAATCTCCACCTCAGCCTCCTCGCTTTCAGCAATACTTTGCACCACCTGACTGGGCAAAATGTCCATGCTGATCAGCTCGTCACCGCTGCGTAGCGACATTGCCCGCACGCCTCGCGTTGGCCTACCCAATGGCCGCAGCTGTTCGTGGTTGGTGCGGAAGTGGATTGTCATGCCCTTACGAGAGCCGATGATAATGCTATCGTCGGCGCTGGCCAGCCGCACCCAGCGCAGTTGGTCGCCCTCCTCTAAGGAAATCGCAATCAAGCCATTGGTGCGAATGTTGCTAAAGGCAGATAGCTGCGTTTTTTTGATGTAGCCCTTTTGCGTCAGCATCACCAGATACACGTCGTCGCTAAATTCGGTGACCGATACTACGGAGGTGATTTTTTCGTTATGGGGAATCGGCAATAGCTGCACCACTGGCATGCCGCGTGAGGTGCGCGATCCGGTCGGGATCTGGTATGCCCGCAGGCAGTAAGCCACACCGCGATCGCTAAAAAACAGCACATTGTCGTGGTCGTTGCAGGTCATGAAGTGGTCGATACCATCGTCTTCCTTCATGCGGGTGCCTAATTTACCCCGCGTCGCCCGGTTCTGCGCCTCAAACGTGCTGACTGGCATCCGCTTAATGTATCCCTGCTCTGTGACCAAGACGATCGCCTGCTCATTGGCAATCAAGTCCATGTCAAACAGTTCGCCATCTAGTGGCTCAATCACAGTTAGGCGAGGTGTAGCGTGAGCTGCCCGCAGTTCCCCTACTTCTGTGTTGATGATCTCCAGAATGCGTTCACGCCGAGCCAAAATGTCATTCAAATCGGCAATTTTGATTTGCAGATCGTCGTGCTCGTTGTGAATTTTGTCAGCTTCTAGCGCAGTGAGACGGCGCAACTGCATTTGCAAAATGGCATCGGCCTGTACTTCCGATAGGCCATAGGTGGCAATTAGCTCCTGTTTTGCAGTCGGGGTGTCGGCTGCGCTGCGAATTAGAGCAATGATGGCATCCAAATTGGCCAGGGCAACCAGCAACCCTTGCAGCAGATGATCGCGCTCTTCCGCCTTGCGCAATTCGTAGCGGGTGCGGCGGGTAATGGTTTCAATGCGGAAGTCTAAAAAGACCTGAAGCGTATGGCGAATGGTTAGCAGCTGCGGTTCAGAGTTGACCAGCGCCAGCGCATTCACGCCAAAGTTGGCCTGGAGCGGCGTTTGCTTATAGAGGTTGTTGAGCACCACGCGCGGATAGGCGTCGCGCCGCAGCTCAATCACAATTCGCATGCCATCGCGATCGCTCTCATCGCGAATGTCGGAGATCCCCTCTAAGCGATGCTCGTTCACCATTTCGGCGATTTTTTCGATTAGCGCTGCCTTATTAGTCTGGAAGGGTAGCTCGGTAATAATGATGGCTTCGCGATCGGGCGCGCCACGTCGCTCTAGCGTTTCGATGGCGGCCACCCCGCGCATCGTGATCGAACCTCGCCCGGTAGTATAGGCTTCACGAATCCCGCTAGTTCCCAAGATTTTCCCGCCCGTCGGAAAATCTGGCCCCGGAATATACTGCATCAACTCTAGGTCGGTGATGTCGGGGTTTTCAATCATCGCCACCACGCCATCCAACAATTCGCCTAGGTTGTGGGGCGGAATGTTGGTCGCCATCCCCACGGCAATCCCCGAAGACCCGTTGAGGAATAGCTGCGGTACCCGGGCTGGCATGACCAACGGTTCCTGCTGCGATCCGTCGTAGTTGCTGCCAAAATCGACCGTTTCCGACTCGATATCGCGCAGTAACGCATTGCTGGTTAGGGGGCGCAGCCGACACTCGGTATACCGCATCGCCGCCGGAGGATCGTTGTCAACCGAGCCAAAGTTGCCATGGCCATCAATTAAGCGCACCCGCATCGAAAAATCTTGTGCCATCCGCACCAAGGCGTCATACACCGCCGTATCGCCATGGGGATGGTATTTACCAATCACGTCCCCCACCACACGGGCGCACTTTCTAAAGGGGCGATCAGGTGACAAACCCAGCTCGTGCATAGCGTACAAAATCCGGCGGTGTACCGGCTTCAGCCCGTCTCTGGCATCCGGCAACGCCCGCCCCACAATCACGCTCATCGCGTATTCCAGGTATGACCGGGACATCTCGTTCCGCAAGTCAGTCGGCACAATCCGGTCTTGAGGCGATTCCTGGGAGAAAGTCATACCGTGCGAAACTCCGAACGTGTGAACCGTAAAATGGCTAGAACCACGAGGCTGCTGCAAACCCGCGATTAATGCTTGAAATCATTGAAAAATCAGCATTTCAGCCTTTCAAATCATAGCACGATCTGACCCATTTCGAGGGGGTAAAGGGTTATGTAGAATACCGTTTGATCAGGTGCCCGTCAAGGTTGAAGTGTAACCGTCAGTTGGGTGCCACACACGTAGGGGTGAAGCATTTGCATCAGTATGCTGGCCACATAGTCGAGATCTCGGTGCAAATGCTTCACCCCTACCCCATCGGGCAACCCGTTTGGCAGGGCAATTTCCTTGCGGGGACACTACGCCATGCATGAATGGGGCGATCGCCAGAATTACCCCTTCAACCAACCAAACACATCATTCACAGTCAGAGTCAACTCTACACTGGGTAAAACGGGGAGAACATCATGTTCGATTAACTCAGTGGGAAGTTGATCGGGACGAAAAACCAGAATTATTCGTTCGTCTGGATCAATCAACCAGCCTAGCTGAGAACCATATTTGAGGCAGTGCAAAATGGTGCGGATTACTTTCGTGGTTCTCTGATCTGGCGAAAGGATTTCTACCGTCCAGTCTGGAGGTTGAGTAAACACATTGTCGATTTCTCCGGCGGCGTCAAAGGGAATTCGCCCCCAAACAAATACGGCTGCATCAGGTACGATTGACCTCCCACCAAAGGTACAGCGCAGTTCTGGAAGAGCCATCGCAATTTTTGGTGCTTCTGTGACGGCATTTACTGCACTACAAAACTTCAGTTGCAGACGAGAGTGTTTTCCCTGAGGCATGGGCTTTTGTTCGATGCGTCCGTCTACAAACTCGCTGGCAGGTTTCGTTTCTGGCAGCTTCAGAAACTCCTCTAGAACTAGCGTTGGGGGATTCGCAACACCTGTCATCTGGCCTTCTCCTGAGTAGAGAATGGGGATTAAGACTGTAACTCACGCTATAGCAGAAAGTAATGCGATCGCCCCGGCTGCCGTTACTCTCCCTCGTAGCTAGGCTCTGCCTAGCTACGGCGCTTCAGAGGCTCAGCCTCTAGAGTTGGCGACTGGAGACAAGCGACTGGAGGCAGAGCCTCCCGCAGTGCGTTCCCAGAGAGACTCTGGGAACGAGATACCGATAACTAAACCTACGTTGGCAGCGTTGCAAAGCGAATCTTTAAGTAATCGTCTTCCATCTTGGCTCCCGACGGTTGCAGTGCCGCCAGTGCTTGCGGGAGTACCAAATTGCGACGATGGTTCCCAATGCGGACGTTCAGCTCATCTGCCGACTTACTTAGCTCAACCTTATCTTTGGGAATGCCAGGAAGATAGAGTTCCAGACTGTACTGATTCTGCTCTTGCACAACCCGCATCGTCGTTTCTTTGTAGTACACCTGAGCCGGGTCTTCATCGGCATACAGCGTCTCCTTCAGCCGTTCTAGCGCCGCTAATCCGCATAGTTCTTCTGAGTAAAGCGGCACTTCTTTGACGGGCAGAGGATGAAAATTGTCGTGGATTTCTTGGCGATACTGTTCTTGGTTTTCCTTCCACCGCTTAAAGAACGGATCGTTCACCTCTGCCGGAATAATTCGGTTGGAGACCACCATATCGGTGGCTACGTTGTAGAGGCAAAGGTAGGCGTGTGCCCGCAGTGATTCTTTAATCACCATTTTTTCGGGATTGGTGACCAGCCGCACTGAGGTTTTAGTATTGTCAGTCAGCACCTTTTCCAGCGCCTCAATTTGCTCATAAAACTCGAAGGGCGCGTCCATCACTTCTTTGGTAGGCAAGGAAAAGCCAGCTACGGGGCGAAAAAACGGCTCTACCAGGGGACGTAAGGCTGAAGACACGGCTTGCAGAGGCTTGTAAAATCGTCGCATATACCAACCCGCCACCTCTGGCAGGCTTAACAGACGCAGCGCTGTACCCGTCGGTGCCGAATCAATAATCAGCACATCAAACTCACCTTCGTCGTAGTGCCGCTTCATCCGCACCAAGCTAAAAATTTCATCCATGCCGGGTAGAATCGCTAGCTCCTCTGCTTCCACCCCTTCCAAGCCTCGCGCCTGAAGCACCTGCGTAATGTAGCGCTTTACCGCTCCCCAGTTACCTTCTAGCTCCATCAACGCATCCAATTCTGCGCCCCACAGATTTGGCTTCACCTCTCGGGGATCGTGCCCCAGCTCCATGTCAAAGCTATCTGCCAGGGAATGAGCCGGGTCGGTGCTCAGCACCAGCGTGCGATATCCCAATTCGGCACATCGCAACCCCGTTGCCGCCGCCACAGAGGTTTTGCCAACGCCACCTTTTCCGGTCATCAAAATTACGCGCATGGAAGGTTCACTCTATGTGAAGAAAATTTACGTTCCTTTTAATGTATCTGTTTTTGCAGGGCTTAGGGTTCACTCAATAGTATTAGGGCTAAGAAAGAGAAGCGGAAAGGATGCTGGAAGGCCGGGAGCAAGCGGGGTAGGACAATTCATTCCCGTAGGGGCATGGCACTGCCATGCCCTCACGTCGATTGCAGGACTGGCCAGTTCTGTGTAGGACAATTCATTCCTGGAAGGGCATGGCAGTGCCATGCCCCTACCCTAGTTCTGGAGGGCATGGCAGCGCCACGCCCCTACCGCAGCCTCTGTCAAAGATAGAAATCAAATTGGTATTCCATCAGCAAAGCTTAAAAATCGCTAGGAGTGTGGGCGTCTCGCTCATGTTCAAGACGGCACAAATCATATTTTTATTCAGCCTCGCTCTTCATCCTTAATCTTTCCAAAATGTTGCCTCAGCACATCCAGCCGTGAGCAGTGCCAATAGTCGATATGAGCGGCAATTAATCCCGCCTGATTGAGGGTGAGTTCACTCCAGCCCGTGATTTGAATGTTGGGTTTCCAGGGCAGCGGAGTTGTCCAACTGAGTGTCCAATCGGTGCGAATATTGGAGCCAGTTTGTTGAATGTTGTGCAGATCGAGCTGCGGGTTGAGAAACCAGGTTTTGATCAAACCAATCATTTGACGGTAGCGATCGCATCCCCGAAATTTGGTGATTGGGTCTTTGAAATAAACGTCGTCTGCGTAGAGGCTATAGGTTTGATTGTTGGGAAATTTACGATAGTCGTCTTGCAGAATTTCTAGAATATCCATACCCTTATTTCCTAGTGCTGGTTTTTAGCCGTTGAGGTTGAGGGATTTGCCCATTCATACTCTCGCCAACGGTGACATTGAGCTGGTCGCCAAGCAGCAGCACCAAAGAGCTAAGATACAGCCAGAGCAACAGGACGATTACGGCTCCAACGGCTCCATAGGCTCGGTTATAGTCACCGAAGTTAGAGACATAGAGCCGAAACAAATTGGATAGCACCGCCCAGAAAATTGCTGCCAAAATAGCACCGGGCATAATCGGCTTACCGGGACTCCAGCGGCTAGGGCCAAAGCGATAGATAAAGCCAAAGGTGAGGGAAATTAACCCCAGGGTGACGGGTAAGGTGAGCAGATGCCAAAGCGTTAGCAATCCCGGTTTGATCAGATCGCTTTGGCGGGCAATATTAACCACGATGAGATCGCCCACAAAAATTAGGGTCAGCGCCACTAGCAAAAACAGCAGACCGCCAACGGTTAACCCCAAAGAAATCAATTTTGCTTTCCAAAAGGGACGTTTTCGTTCTGGAGGAATTTGGTGAATTTGGTCGAGGGCGTTCATGGCGGCGCTGAAGGCTCCAGAAGCGGCCCAAAGGGCGATCGCAAAACTTAACGAAAACAGCCCTTTATCCTGGCTAGTACTCAGTTCAGTGGCAAACCCTTCAATAATTGTCCACACTTGTTCGGGTACCACATCTTTTAGCTGCTCCACTAACCGCAAAAAGGTTTCTTGCAGCGGCTTAAACAACCCGATCGCCGTCAGCACCGCCAAAATTGCCGGAAACAGCGCCAGCATACTGTTGTACGCCATTTCTGACGCCAGACCCGGTAGCCGCTGCTGGGCAGCATTCTGTGCCGTCTGGCGAATCGTGGCTGGCCGAATGTGGCTTAAAAAGCGGATGAACGTTGGAACGCTAGCCATAACTCTCTGTTTTATCACCTCGGTTTGCCATCGCTGACACCTGAATTCTATGCAACCCCTGCTGAATCACTCTGACAAACTTAAGGCTTTCTTGGCGATCGAGCAACTGAAGATGTGCCAGGTAGCCACCGACTGGCGATCGGCATCCGCCAACCTGTGCCAAAGGCGCGATCGGTAATTTTGATCCCCGGTGCTGCCTGCTTGCGCTTGAATTCGGCGCGGGTGACTAGCCGCATAATTTGATTGACGATCGCCGGATCGTGACCAGCCGCCACAATCTCTGCCGGAGATTGATGAGCCTGAATAAATCGATCCAAAATATCGTCTAACACGTCGTAAGGGGGCAGCGAATCTTGGTCAACCTGCCCCGGCTTTAGTTCGGCGCTGGGCGGCTTGGTCAAAATATTGTCAGGCAGCACGCGATCGCCTTTCGCCTTCATCCTTCCGCCTTCATCCTTCATCCTTTCGTTAAGCCAGTGACAAATAGAGTAGACGCGGGTTTTGGGAACGTCGGCGATCGCCCCCAATCCACCATTCATGTCGCCATAGAGGGTGCAGTAGCCGACCGCTATTTCGGACTTATTTCCAGTGGAAATCAGCAGGTGGCCAAATTTGTTGGAGATGGCCATCAGCAAGGTGCCGCGAATCCGAGATTGCAGGTTTTCTTCGGCAATGCCAAAGTCGGTGCCCGCAAATAGCTGAGCAAAGGTGTCGTCGAAGGCGTGCATGGCGGTGCCGATAGGCAAAATTTGGGTTTTGATCCCCAAGTTTTCGGCCAGTTGCAGCGCGTCGCTGACTGAGTGCTCAGAGCTGTAGGGGGAAGGCATCAGCACGCCGAGCACGTTTTCGGCTCCGATCGCAGCGGTGGCGATCGCCGCCACCAACGCAGAATCAACGCCGCCGCTTAGCCCCAGCACCACTTGTTTGAAGCCACACTTGCGCACATAGTCGCGCACGCCCAGCACCAGCGCTGCCCAAATTTCAGCATCGGTCGTTTCGGGTGAGGGAGCGATCGCCTCGGGCTGCATCACCAAATCGCGCTTGGCGTCGTCGAACGTTACTACCACCAAATCGGTGGCAAACGAGCTAGCCCGAAACATTAGCTCTCCCTGGCGATTTAGGCCAAAGCTATTGCCGTCAAAGATCAAATCATCATTGCCGCCGACCTGATTAGCGTAGAGAATAGGTTGCCCATAGCGCACCGCACTATGTTGCAGCATGGCCTCTCTCAGCCGCTGTTTACCAACGCTGTAGGGCGATGCCGATAGGTTGATCACGAAGTCTACCTGCTGCCGATCTAAGTCAGCGATCGGGTTAGCAGCATAGCTGCGCTTGCCCCAAAACCCCTCATCGTTCCACAGATCTTCGCAAATCGTCACCCCTACCCGCAGCCCATCTAGTTCAAAAAAGGTGCTCTCAGAACCGGGTTGAAAGTAGCGATCTTCATCAAATACATCGTAGGTAGGCAACAGCCGTTTGTGAAAATAGCGCTGCACAGCACCATTTTGGAGGAAGGCAATACTATTGAACAGAGGTTTTTCGCCGTCATAAGCGGCTTGGGCGTTGGGCAGCACGGTGCCGACTAGCACGGTCAGTTGGGGAGGCAGGTCGTGCGCCAGTTGCTCTAAAGTAGTGGCCATAGCAGCCAGAAAAGCAGGCTGCATCAGCAAGTCACGGGGTGGGTAGCCGCAGAGTGATAGCTCAGTCGTCATCAACAGGTGAGCATCTTGGGCGATCGCCTGCTGAGCGGCCACCAAAATGTTCTGGGCATTGCCGACCAGGTCTCCAATCGTGGGATTCAGTTGGGCGATCGCAATTTTCATAGCGTGTTTAATGTGTGATGCGGTTTGTGATGCGGTTTGTGATGCGCTTGATTCAACGCTTGGATTTAATCTGGACAGTTTTATCCGTTTTCTTGATTTCAAATAAATTGATTTCTTTGACTAAATCACTCAGCTTCTTATCGAAAAATTGGGTCTAAAACCCCGTCCTTCTAGGACGGCTTTCTGTTGGTACTCACCATTCTTGTGCTGAGGGTGTTAGCGTAAGAATATCAAAACGAGTTGAAGCAATGCTAGTTCTAGAGTTCAAAACATACGGGAAATCAAGCCAGTTCAGCGCGGTAGATGAATCAATTCGTACTGCTCAATTCGTTCGCAATAAAGCGCTTCGGTTTTGGATCGACAATCCAAAAGTGAACAAGTACG
>Ga0163154_10004174_pt1 | contig 19200 bp, 18 predicted proteins | sample OliLakLV19MP9P1_FD_148649 | JGI IMG/M metagenome (GOLD analysis project Ga0163154, IMG submission 148649) | Freshwater microbial mat bacterial communities from Lake Vanda, McMurdo Dry Valleys, Antarctica - Oligotrophic Lake LV.19.MP9.P1 | ecosystem: Environmental > Aquatic > Freshwater > Lake >...
CGTGACATCGGAGCACCGTCACGTAGCCCTGCGGGCAACGTGACCTACGACTTTTTTACTCCCAATCGGAGCGAAAGTCCCACTCAGTTTGATGCGCGAATAAGCGCATCGACAGGGGCGACCGGGATTCGCAGCAAAGTTAGCCTAACGCGTTGATTTGTAGGTCACGTTGGCCGCAGGCCTACGTGACATCGGAGCACCGTCACGTAGCCCTGCGGGCAACGTGACCTACGACTTTTTTACTCCCAATCGGAGCGAAAGTCCCACCCAGTTTGATGCGCGAATAAGCGCATCGACAGGGGCGACCGGGATTCGCAGCAAAGTTAGCCTAACGCGTTGATTCGTAGGTCACGTTGGCCGCAGGCCTACGTGACATCGGAGCACCGTCACGTAGCCCTGCGGGCAACGTGACCTACGACTGATGCCGCCCAGTTTGATGCGCGAATAAGCGCATCGACAGGGGCGACCGGGATTCGCAGCAAAGTAAGCCTAACGCGTTGATTCGTAGGTCACGTTGGCCGCAGGCCTACGTGACATCGGAGCACCGTCACGTAGCCCTGCGGGCAACGTGACCTACGACTGATGCCGCCCAGTTTGATGCGCGAATAAGAGCGCCGGGGCGACCGGGATTCGCAGCAAAGTAAGCCTAACGCGTTGATTCGTAGGTCACGTTGGCCGCAGGCCTACGTGACATCGGAGCACCGTCACGTAGCCCTGCGGGCAACGTGACCTACGACTGATTTACTCCCGATCGGAGCGAAAGTCCCACTCAGTTTGATGCGCGAAGAAGAGCGCCGGGGCGACCGGGATTCGCAGCAAAGTTAGCCTAACGCGTTGATTCGTAGGTCACGTAGGCCGCAGGCCTACGTGACATCGGAGCACTGTCACATAGCCCTGCGGGCAACGTGACCTACGACTTTTTTACTTCCAATCGGAGCGAAAGTCCCACTCAGTTTGATGCGTGAATAAGCGCGCCGGGGCGACCGGGACTCTTACACTGGAAGAGCGCAAAGCCACAATGCCGTTCCGATCAAGCAACCTCGCCCCGGCCACGTAGCAAGGCCGCGGTTGCTTTGCTAGGTTCAACCCCGCGACCCCGCGTGCTCATCCAAGCAGCAGCGCGTAACAAGGCCGTATGCTTTGCAGACGGGTTCCTGGGCCGAGAAAAATATGCAACTACAACCCCCGCTTCAAAATCAGTTGGTCTCCCTGCGAGCTTTGCAAAGCACCGATTTCGAACGACTTTTCACGATCGCCGCCGATCCGCAAATTTGGGTTCAGCATCCAAATCCAAATCGCTTTCAACGGGCAGTGTTCGAGAATTATTTCGCCGGCGCGCTGGCGTCCAACGGCGCCTTACTGATTCATCGCTCGAAAGATCAAGCGCTGATTGGCTGCACGCGCTTTTACGACTTGGACCTGACTCATCGCCTAGTGAAAATCGGTTATACCTTTTTGACCTGTGCCAGTTGGGGCGGCGGATTTAATGGCGCGTGTAAGTCATTAATGTTGGCGCACGCCTTCCAATATGTCGACAAGGTGCAATTTGAGGTGGGTTTATGCAATGTGCGTTCGCAGGTGGCAATGACCCGGCTTGGCGCGCGCAAAGTCGGAGAATCTGCCGTCGCCTATCACGGCGAAGCCAGCATGCCCAATGTCATTTTTGAAATTGCCAGGGACAGCCATTTTCTGACCGTTAGATCAGCCGTATAGACGTCTGGATTGCCGACGTTTGGGTCCTGCAGCGGATCAAGTCGACGCGTAGCCAACGCCTCCAGGCGCCAGCGGCGCCAAAAATCGCCGGTGCGCTGGGGTCACCGCGCGGCGGTCAGCTTGCGGGCGTAGCCGATGCCTTTCAACCTAAGCCGGACGAGCCGGAAGCAAACACACAAAAGTCTTCGCATGATTTGTCAAGACTGAACTGCTAGTAGTCCATCCAGGAGAAAAATTAGGATCGCACGGATCGCCAAGGCTCCTTCGCAATGACGATTCGCGGGTTCATGGCCTCGCGATCCCAAACTTCACTGTGGACCGACTACTAGATTCAACCTAAACCGCGAAGCCAACTTCGGGTAAGCGTTGCAGCGGCGTTTCCGCGTTTCCGCCGCGACGGCTCAGCGGCAGGTTGATGGCAGAACGCGATCGCTGACCGTGGTGCGGTCTTCGGCCACCGCCTCCATGCCATTGGGTGCCGGTGCGTGCCCGCAGGTCCACGAGACTGGACTCATCGGGCTGCCGGTGACAACCAGTGGCCGAATGGATACCACCTGTCCGCTCACCAGGGCATTGACGCGATTGCCGAGGCGCACGTGCATGGCGCCGTTGTCGATATCGACGCGGTCGACGTAGTTGCCAAGCAGTTGCTCCGGCGCCGGCATGCCGCCATCGGCGTTGTCGCTCGGCCAGCGGCCGCGTGCACGGTAGTGCTCAAGCAAACGTGACTTGAGTTCGCCGGTCAGCACCAGCGACTCCGCTACTTGCGCGCGTACGGTGTAATCCTGGTAGCTGGGGAGCGCGATTGACGCCAGGATGCCGATGATCGCCACCACGATCATCAATTCGATTAGCGTGAAGCCTGTATGCTGCTGCGGTGTTGTCATGGCCTGGAATCTCCTTAGCCTCTGATGTGACGTGGGTGCGCACGGTCATATGACCACTGCGAGTTTGAAAATCGGGATATAGATGGCGACGATCAGCACACCGATGACGATACCGAGCAACAAGTTGACGCCGAATCCGATCAGTTCACGCTGCGCGCTCGCGCGGATCGGCAGTTCTGACAGGCGCGCGTAGATCTGGTGAGACACTTCGCCATCGAGGGTGCCAAGACGCCCGGCTACCGCCAGTTGTTGCCGCAGTTCGCTGCGTTGTGGCCCGTCACCGGCGCGCGCTGCTGGCCAGCCATCGGTGAAACGACCGGCGAAATCGAGCGCGTCGGCTGCGCTCATGCCGGATTGCGTCGCTGCCCTGGCGAGCGTCATTTCGAGCAGGCTCCAGAACTGATCGACCGAAGGTCCGAGGAACAGCCGCGGCAAGCGTGCGCCGGTGGCCGGCTGCACCAACTCGACGGTGCGCTGCACGCGCCGGGGCAGCCAGAACAGCCCGCAGGCGCAGACGGTCAGCAACAGCAATAGCAGGGTTCGCGGCAGCGGCGACATCGCCATCCGGGTTAACAGCGGCAGTTCCGTTCCCCAGCTGCCGTAGATCGCCTCGAATTGCGGCACCACGTACAGCCCAATCGTCAGGAACAGCACCCACGCGAACGCCGTCACCAGCGCGAAATGCACCGCTACGCTTTGGTAGGAATGCCAGATCGGCCGAAATGCTGTGGTCACTTCGCGGCGAAGGTCGGCTAGCGCGCTGTCAATGCGCGAGTAATGGCTGCCGAGTTCGCTTTCGAACTCCCGCAGGTAGCGTTGCAACGCATTTCGCTCGCTGTTGGCTAGTAGGTCCCCGATCTCCGCTGCTGGCAATTCCTCTCGCAGGCGTTCGAGGGCATCGTCGCGGCTCAGGCCGCCGCTTTGCAGGAAGTCAAGCTGGCGCTGTGCAAATTCAGGTTGGCTCATCGGCTGGCCCGGCAGTTGGAGGGCAATAGTTCGGGGGCAACATGGGTGAGATTTTGCGGGTCCGCAAGGATTGCGCCGGCCGGCGGCTGCGCATGGCCGCACACCCAGAGTTGAGTCGCCCCGCCATCAGGCTGAGCGTGGCGCCAGGAGACGATGCCGGTCAGGTCGGAACTACTGGCAACGTTGGCGCCCAGTGCCTGCATATTCAGGTGCAACGAGGCGCCATCGATGCGCATCGCGGTCTCTTCCGGCAGCAGCGGCGGCCCGTGCTGGTTTCCGGTGCGCGCCTTGCGCAGCACGGCCAGTCGAACTTCATCCGGACCGCGGCCGGAAAACGCTCGCTCCAGGGCGATCTCCATGCGCGCCTGGGCAACTGGTGCAAGCATCCGCCCAATCAAGGCCACGCGGTCCAGCAGCACCGACCAACTGGCCAGAGCGACACCGCACAGCACCCACACGATCAGCCACGGCAGCATCCAGCGCAGCGGCTGGCGCGTCAGCGCGCGGTAGTCCGGCAAGGTGCGCCGACGATCGATGAACAAGCCAGCCTTCTGCATAGTGTGGTTCTGTGTCATCTCGCGCTGCGCCGGCTTGATTCTGTCACACATGTAAATATAGGGCCAATGGCGCGCGCCAATTCGTCCATCTGCGCGTTTGCCAGAGCGGCCTACTACCACCATTGCCGAAACTTCTGACCCATGCAACCGCCGCTCGGCGCTACTATGAGCCCATGAACGAATCTGACCATAGCCTCGCCCCCGCGATTGCGCCTGCGGCGCACGCACCGCCCCTGCAGGCACAGATCCTGCTCTTGCATCCTCAATTGACCCGCGTGTGGCGGTGGGGCGCCGTGCTCGCGGCGCTGCCGGCGATCGGCATCGGCAGCGTGGTTGCCGCTGCGCTGGGCAAGCCATGGATCGCGGCGCTGGTGATCTTTGTGGTGATGCTTGTAGTGGTGTTTATCTGGAACTATGCGCGCGCCTACGTTGCGCGATTTCGTGGTCGCCTGCAGCAGGATGGATTGTGGGTGGAGCGCGGGGTCTGGTGGCGTAACGAAACCTTCGTGCCACGCTCGCGTATCCAGCACACCGAGGTCGAGCAAGGACCGCTGGCACGCCGCTATGGCATGGCCAGCTTGAAACTCTTTACGGCCGGCGCCAGCCATGCTGAGATCGGCATTGATGGATTGGCGCATGCGCAAGCCTTGGCGCTGCGCGATGATTTGCTCGGCCGCACGGGACATGACGGTGTCTGAGCCGCTTGCGCCGGTCGCAACACTCTCGACTGACCAGCGTTTGCATCCGTGGTCATGGATGTTTGCGATGGTCGCGCAATTGCGCGCGATGCTCCTGCCAATCGTGTTGCTGGTGGTTTTCGGTCGTGGAGACCGTTGGGTTTGGCTGGGACTGATTGGCGCTGGTTCTGTGGCGATGTATTCGTGGATCTACAGTCGCAACTTTCGCTATCGCATAGGCGCCAGCGAGTTGCTGGTACGCGCCGGGATTTTTTCGAAAGTTGAACGGCATATTCCGTTCGCTCGCATCCAGAACATCGTTCAGAAGCGCCATCTACTGCACCGCATCTTTGGCGTGACTGAGCTGCGCCTGGAGTCGGCGGGTGGCGCCAAGCCTGAGGCGGTCATGAATGTCATCACCGTCGAGGCAGCCGATGCCCTGGAACGCGTATTGCGCGATCAACCGACCGGCGCTCAGACGGTCGCAGATGCCGTCACAACGCGGCCGTGGGTCGAGTTGCGCATGGCTGATCTTTTGCGACTCGGCCTGCTGAGCAATCGAGGCTGGGCCCTGATCGGCGCTTTGCTCGCGCTGACTTGGCAGTTTGAAGATAACCAGCGCAATCCGATGCGTCAGCTGTACCAGCTCTTCGAGCAGGGTTTCAGCAGTTGGTCACACGCCTTCCTAACGTGGACCACCAAGCTGTTTTCGTTCGTGCTGCTGGCGTTGCTGCTGTTATTGCTGATCAAACTAGTCTCCATGCTGATGACGGTAATCCAGTTCTATCAGTTTCAATTGAGCGGCGATCAGCAGCGTTTGGCCACGCACAGCGGGCTCCTGACCCGGCATACGGCCAGCGCCCGACGCGACAAGATCCAGCGTCTGATCGTCGGCGAAAGCGGGTTGGCGCGCATCATGAGCAGGCGCTGGTTGAGCTGCGAAGTGGCGGGAAGCTCACACGCGTCCGAACCAGACCAGAAAACCATGCGCTTGCGCTGGCTATTGCCCATCGGCACCGCGAGCGAGGTCGAAACCATTGCCGCGCGCGTGTTACCTGGGCTCAACTTTGCCGCGCTGCACTGGCAGCCCTTGCATGCAAACGCGTGGCGGCGAGTGGCCAAAGGCTCCCTAGTTTGGTGGCTGTTTTTGCTGATTCCCGGGACCTACTTTTTTGGGCTCTGGATGATTCCGCTCGCCGCCACGCTGGCCGCAGCGGCGTATCTGCATGCACGCGGCTGGGCGGCGTTTGCCGCATATGCCTGGGACGGTGAATTCATCGCCTTTCGCGCCGGCTGGCTGCATCGCCGCTGGACCGTTGCACGGATCGACAAGGGCCAAAGCATTAGTCTGACCCACACCCCTTTCGACCGCCGTAACGATATGCAGACGCTGCAGATCGATACCGCAGGCGCGTCGAGCAATGGTATCTCTTTAGCCATTCCGTACCTGCCCACCGCGACGGCCCGCTCGCTTGCCGACGCGCTCGGGGCATCTTTGACCTAGCAGCCTGTCGGGCTTTCCTCGCGAGTGCGCCAGAAGCGCTTTTGGCGCAGAGCGGTGACGAATATTCCGCTGGTTTTACTGCATTTTATTGGTCTTTCTGCGGCGCAGTGCGCCAAAAGCGCTTCCGGCCCTGCGGGTTGCGCGTCTAAGCGGCGTCTGCGCTGCGACCCTTGCCAATGGAAGAGCCATTGGCTGCGCGCCGCGCCTTGCATCCATGCGCTGCAACTCGTCATCCAGTGCCGCGCTGAAGGCAGGTGCGCATGGGCGCGTGCCGATGCAGCCGGTCTCCACTTGCAGGCGAGCACCGAGCACCTGGACATTGGCCCAGCCCAGCATCTGATCGCCCCGGCGCAGGTCGTCGAGATTGGCGGTGCGCATCATCAGTCCGTCGCTCTGCTGCGCAAAGCTAAATCGTCGACCGGATTGGCGCTGGCCGCTTGCACGCGGTTGCGGCCTTCACGTTTGGCGCGATACAAAGCGCGGTCGCAAGCGGCGATCCATTCATCAGTATTGTTGAAACGATGCAGCTGCAACATGGAGACACCGACACTGCCACTGCACGGAATTAGACTTTCCAAATACCCAAATTCGGTATCCAGACTGCGGCGCACCTGTTCGGCAATAATCATTGCTTGAGATTCGCTAATCGATTCCAAAACAATAATGAATTCTTCGCCGCCCCAACGGCCCACGAGTGCATTTTCTGGAACTGCTGCGCGCATGGCCTGCGCGCTGCCTTTCAGGACTGCATCTCCCGCTTGGTGACCAAAGCGATCATTAATTTGTTTGAAATGGTCGAGGTCAATCAACATCAAACAGGCGCTGCCACCGATACGACTGCGCTGCCAAGCTAGATCAATGCGCCGCAGCACGGCGTGGCGATTAACCACGCCGGTAAGCGCATCGGTATTGGCCATGTGTTCCAAGCGCTCGCTGGTTTTGACCAGCGCCGAATGCAATTGGGCTAATTGATCGCGATTGGCGCGTAGCTCTGTATTGGTGCGACGCATGGTGCGCACGCGCCAGAACAACAACATCAAAATGGCGATCAATGCCAGCATGCCGCTCACCAGCGTCAAACCCAGATAACGCTGACGCGTGAGGCTTAAGTCCTTGATTTGATTTTCGCTGGTCAGTAATTGGCGCTCCATTTGCGAGCGTTCTTGTTCCAGACTGGCTTCTAAAACCGCGATGCGTCGACCGGCAATATCCATCGCCAACTCTTTGTCGAGCTTTTGGTGCGCTTTGCGGGTGACATACGCGCTAGCAGCATCACCCAGACCTAATTCCAAATCAGCGACGACGTCGAGCGCCGCGCGTTCCAGGATTCGATCACCGATTTGCCGCGCGCTGGCCAAGGTTTGGCGCGCTTGATCGAGTGTCGCCGGCGTGGCGCCGCGCGCGCTGAACACCCGCACGCGGCTCAATCCGAGCAGCACCTGATCGCGTACCGCGACTCGATCGAACTCCAGCCAAGCCCGATCAACCCAGCGTTTGGCTTCTTCCCAATGACCGCGCACCAGTTGTAAATCGGCCATGCGGCTGTAGGCGTTGACCTTATTCGGTGCGTTGCCTGATTCTTCCGCCATCGCGACGGCTTGTTCGACAAACTTGGCAGCCTCATCGAAGCGCTCCATGTTCATCAGTGAGATGCCCAATTCGGCGGTCAGAATGATGGCCTCACGGCGGTTGCGTTGTTGAATTTGCGACAGCGCTTCGCGCAAGTATTCGGCGCCGCGTTCTTCGTCATCCAGATTGCGATACAACACGCCCAGCAGGCGCAAACTGCGTGCGATTTCTGGCTTGTTGCCATTCGCGCGCGCCAAATCCAATGCTTCTTTGTGCACCAACACGGCATCACTGAAGCGCCCCGTGCGTCCGTGCAACATGCCGACGGAGTTCAGTTCATGGGCCAGCCAGACATCCTTGCCACTCTTATGCTGCAAATCCGTTGCGGCTTGAAAGGACGCAAGTGCCTCATCAAAACGCCCTAATTTGCGTTGCAGCACGCCCTCGTTGTGCACAATCAGGGTTTGCCATTCTGGATTTGGCGTCTTTTCCGCTAACGCTCGCATTTGCTGCAGCACCGTCTTCGTTTCGTCCAAACGATTGCGATGCGTGTAGATGACGGCTTTGACGGTGAGCGCGGCAAATCGCAAATCGGGGTAGGGCAAATCGGCCATGTCGCGCTCAAGTTCGTCGAGCAAGGCATAGGTGGCTTGCTCATGCTCCAGCTCATGTTCGATTTCGATCAGCGCGATAGTCGCCCAGGCGCGCAGTGCAGGATCGGCAGACGCGTCGCGAATGGCCAGGACTTGTGTGCGTAGCTCAGTGGAGGGCAGCTCAAACGTCTTGCGCAGAGCCTCAATGGACGCTGGCTGCGACGGAAAATGCGCAAAGGCGGTGAGGGCTTCCGCGGCTAAGCGCGAGGCCAACAAACACAGCAGCACTGCGAAGAGGGCGCGGAGCATTGATATGCGTCAATTATGCCGTGACTACGCGCGTTATCCGCGACCCAATACAATCTCCAGCACGAACTTACTGCCAAAGAAGCCTAACAACAGCACCCCCATGCCGACCAAGGTCCAATTCACCGCAGTGCGGCCGCGCCACCCAAACTTCCAGCGGCCGAGGATCAGGCCACCAAATACCAGCCATGCGAGCAGCGTGAGTACCGTTTTATGCACTAAATGCTGGGCCAACCAATCGTCGATAAACAGCGCACCGCTCAATACGGTCAAGGTCAGCAGCGCAAATCCGGCAACGATGTACTGAAACAACAAATCTTCCATTGCCGACAACGGCGGCAGCGCTCGTAAAGTTGATCCGAAGTGTTTGGCGCGCAAGCTGCGCTCTTGCCAGGAGACCACCAGCGCTTGCAGTGCCGCGATGCTGAGCAGCGCATAAGCCGATAGTGCGATCACCACGTGCAGGCGGATCTGCCAACCAGAGATCGTTTCCGGCGCGGAATTTGAGCGCAGCTCGCCAGCCACCGCCGCCAATAGGGCAATCGGCCAAATCATCGCCAATAACACCCGCGCACGCGTTTGCGAACTGGTAATCGTCATCACCAAGGCCATCGCCCAAGCAACCAATGACAGCGCCTGAAAGAAGTTGGTGCTGAGTGGAACTCCGCGCACGGTCGGCACAAACAGCAATGCGGCATGGGCAAGCAGCGCTATTGATCCAGCAAGAATCGCCCAGCGCGGCGGGTCATTACGAACGCCGTACGCCGCGAGCAACAGCAATGTGGAGCCCGCCGCATAACCCAGAATAATGATGGTGAGTAACAAGGCTTCGAGCATATTTCGTTGACACCAGGATGATCACCGCGGTGGCACCGACTGCGCCAACCTTCGCTTCTATCCTACGCCACCTGAAGTTGCTAAGAGCGTCGCAGAGTGTTTGGGGTCATTTTGGCGCGGTTTCCGAGGCAACTCTTACTCGTCCAGAGTATTTTGGCTAGGGCTTGCCGGGTAAGAAGTGATCATGGCCAAGGCGGGGGAGCCGGTTGTGCGCCTAGTGCGTTTCAATCAGCAGCCACAGCAACGTCAACTCGGTGGCTGGAAGGGCAAGTTCTGGATGGCACCAGATTTTGATCAGATACCTGAAGGCTTTGACGAGTATCTGTCGTGACCGGCTTGCTGCTCGATAGCCATGTGTTGCTGTGGGCGATGCGGCAGCCGGAGCGCTTGAGTTTGCGTGCTCGCCAACTCATGCTGAGCGAGCACTCCTCCGTACTTCATTTCAGCTATGTCAGCTTGTGGGAAACTGCCGGCAAAAATTCCATTGGAAAGCTGGTTTTGCCCGATGACTGGGCCCAGCAAATTCAACCTAGAAACCTCAGTTGGTTCCTAGGATAATTGTTAGCCGATAAAAAGTTTGTATCAAGTCCGAAAGCCCTTAACCCCAGCACGCATGCCCCAGCGTTTCTCAGAGCACGCCGAGAGGATCGGCCTTACCTGAGGATTGTGAGCCATGAGCACTTTTCGACCCTTGCCGTTGGTTTTGGCCATTGCCGCCGTGTTGGCGATGGGCGCTTGTTCGCGAAACACGTCTAACCCGGAATTGGCCGGCCAGCGCGACAATCAGCGTCCACGCAGCGCAGTAGCAGAGGAGCGCGAGGCCGGCCAGCTTTCGCAAGATGCCGCAGCCAAGCAAGTGCGCCCAGCAGAGCCAAGCGCGCTCTCCGCGCCGGCGCCGGTGATCACCCAGGAACTTAAGCAAGAAGGGCTGGCGGGCAGTGTGGTCAGCGCCCCGCAAGCGCTAGCCACCGGGCCTGCCGACCGCTTGGGGCTGAACGAAACCACCGATACCGAGCGCTATGCCGATATGGCTGCCAATCCGGTAATCGCGGTGCGCGCGGAGCCGATTTCGACCTTTTCGGTGGATGTGGATACCGGCGCTTACAGCAACGCGCGACGCTTCCTGAATCAAGGACGTATGCCACCGACCGATGCGGTGCGAATCGAAGAGTTTATTAACTATTTCGACTACCAATACGCCACTCCCGTTAGCCAGACGCAGCCTTTTAGTGTGTCTACCGAATTAGCGCGGGCGCCTTGGAACGCGGATCGTTGGTTGCTAAAGGTCGGCCTGAAAGGCTATGAGCTGGCTTTGGATAAATTACCGGCTAGCAATTTGGTGTTTTTGCTGGATGTATCGGGTTCTATGCAGGCACCGGAGAAATTGCCTTTGGTGAAAACCGCAATGCGTTTGGTGGTCGAACAAATGCGCCCACAAGACACCATTGCCATTGTAGTTTACGCCGGTGCCGCCGGCCTGGTTTTGCCGGCCACCAAAGCCAGTGACAAAACTACGATACTGGCCGCACTTGATGCGCTGGAAGCCGGTGGTTCGACCAACGGCGGGCAGGGTATTCAACTGGCGTATCAAGTGGCGCGCGCGCATAGGGTGGAAGGCGGCGTGAATCGCGTCATTCTGGCGACCGATGGCGATTTTAATGTCGGCATGGTCGATCAGCAGGATCTGGAAGATTTGATTGTGCGCGAACGCCAAACTGGTATCGCGCTGACCACGCTGGGCTTTGGTCAAGATAACTACAACGACCAGACTGCTGAAAGATTGGCCGATCTGGGTAATGGCAATCATGCCTACATCGATAACGAACGCGAAGCGCGCAAGGTATTGGTCCGGGAACTGAGCGCCAATTTGCTGACAATCGCCAAAGACGTCAAAATACAAATCGAATTTAATCCAACGGTGGTCGCCGAATATCGCTTGATCGGCTACGAAAATCGGCTTTTAGCCACCGAAGATTTCAATAACGACGCGGTAGACGCCGGCGACATTGGTGCCGGCCACACGGTCACCGCGCTCTATGAACTCACGCCAGTGGGTTCGCCGGCCTTACGTTTGCCGCCGTTGCGTTATCAGGCTAACGAAGCACTAGACAAAGCCGGCAAAGAAGTCGCGTTCTTGAAGTTGCGCTACAAACTGCCACAAGAAGATCGCAGTCGCTTAATCGAAGCAGCGGTTGAGCGTCCCAGCGCTATTGGTGCAGGAAGTCAACAATTGCAGTTTGCCGCCGCCGTTGCTGCGTTCGGCGAAGCCTTGCGCGGTGGCAAATATCTGGATGGATTCCGCTACCAAGCCATCGCCACGCTGGCGCAACGCAATATCGGCGCCGACCCCTACGGAATGAATGGCGAATTGCTGCAATTGATCGACCGAGCTAAATCGTTAAGCGGTGAAGCAACGGATATTGCGATTGCGCAATAGGCCACAAACGCGCGGGAAATGCACCTGGGTGTATTTTCGACAACCCAGGTGCCTATTTTTAGTAGACACCTTCAGGAAACCGCCGCAAACGCATCGCGAGTTAGGTTTTCCGGCGCGCCATCGGTCACATGCACATCATCTTCGATGCGAATGCCACCAAACGGCAGCAGTGTTTCAATTTGCTGCCAATTGACCAATTTGGCACTGGCGGATGCACGCAGCTTGGCAAGTAACATCGGCACAAAATAAATGCCCGGCTCCACAGTAACCACATGGCCGGGCTGCAGTGTGCGGGTCAGCCGCAAATACGGGTGGCCGGCGGGTCGTTTGATGCTGCCGCCACTCTCATCACGTTGAAAGCCGCCCACATCATGCACTTGCAAACCCAGGAAATGGCCCAGCCCGTGCGGGAAGAACACGCTGGTGACGCCGAGGTCGACTTGCGCATCGGCTGACATATCAACAATGCCTGCGTCACGCAAAATGGTGCCAATTCGGTGATGGCATTGCACGTGTAGATCGCGATAGTCGGTGCCAGCGCGCATCTCGTTCACCAAACCTTGCTGCATGGTGTCTAGCTGGGCGATCAAATCGGCAAAAGCGCCGCTTTGTGCGGCATAGGTGCGCGTGATGTCGCTGGCATAACCGGCCTCATTAGCGCCAGCATCGATCAGAAAACTTCTGGAAACCGGCGGTCGCGGCGCGGGCGTGTGGTGATAGTGCAAAATTGCGCTGTGTTCATTGAGCGCAACAATATTGGTGTACGGCAGTTGGTTTTCGGTCAGATCAACGGCGGCGCAGTAGGCAAGATGAATTTCGTGCTCAGAACCACCTTGCCGAAAGCAGCGCTGCGCGGCCAGATGTCCTAACGCACCGCGCCGACTGGCCGCCCGCATATGGGCGATTTCGTAAGGCGTTTTGCGCGCCCGCTGATAGTGCAGATAGGCGATGACGGCCTCTGGATTATTCGGCTGATAACCCTCCAGGCTGGTGTTTGGTTCACCAATAATCGCCGCCCGAGTCGCATCGGGCAACAAAAAACGCGCTTGCTCCGGCTCACGAATCACATGCAAATCAAAGTGTTCCACCCAAAATCCGGCCGGCGCCGCCGGCGGCTCATGCCAATAGTCCTCGGGTTGGTAATAAGCCAATACGGGTTTTTTGCCCGCTGTATAGGCAATCCAACAGCTCGGATGGCGGGTCAGCGGCGCCCACGCCAAAAAATGCGGGTTGGGTCGGAAGGGATAAGTCTGATCGTCCAAAAAACCGTAGTGCTCAACGCCACTGGGAATCAGCAAGTGATCGAAACCGGCTTTTTCCAGCGCGGCTTGCGCATGGCGCATCTGTGTTTGCAGATGATCAGCGTACAACTCAGCTAAACCCATCGCTCCGCTCCGCCTCAATTGGTGAGCGCGGACTTTACGAGAGCACGCTGTTTTGGGCTAGTGTAGTTCGCCGTAAATAACTGCACACCGGGATCAACGGGGAGGGTGAAATGAAGCCTTGGATCGCGCCGATCGCGCGCTGGCTGTTGGCGGTGCTCATCACCACGTTGATCGCTTCGATCACCCAGACCCAGTTTAATCTGGCGGCCCTGGCGGATTTGGGACAGCCGGTGGAGCTGGGTTTGCGCGTGCAGACCACGGTATTTGATTTGCTGCGCTTCGCGCCGTTATTCGCGGTGATTGTCGCGGCGGGTTTCCTGGTCGCCTTGCCGATCGCCGCCGCCCTGCTGCGGCGCTGGCCGAGGCAGCGCTGGCTGACACCGTTGGCGGGAGCTGTAGCCATTTTGACCGCGCTGCTGTTGATGCGCGCGTTGTTAGGTATGACACCCATCGCCGCGGCGCGCGACTATTTTGGTTTGCTCAGCCTGGCCCTGGCTGGCGCATGCGGCGCCGGGCTCGCGCAGGGAAAGTTCCGCTTCGGTCGATAATCTCAACTCATGCCCACTCATATTTTGGCCTTGGATCAAGGCACCTCTAGTTCGCGAGCCTTGTTAATCGATGGCCGCGGTGAGGTGATCGCCAGTCATAGCGAGACTTTTGATTGCGATTACCCGCAGCCTGGCTGGGTCGAAGTTGACCCGGAGCTGTTGTGGCGCACGCAATTGACGGCGATACACGCGCTGCTGGCGCAGGCCAAGATCAGTGCCGCTGAATTAACCGCGATCGGCCTAAGCAACCAGCGCGAGACCATTATTGCGTGGGATAAACGCAGCGGCGCGGCTTTAGGTCCGGCGATCGTCTGGCAATGTCGCCGTACAGCGGCACAATGTGAGCAACTGCGCGCGCAGGGCTTGCAAGAGGAAGTGCGCTCGCGCACCGGTTTGTTGCTGGATCCGTACTTTTCGGCGAGCAAAATGCGCTGGATGCTGGATCATTGGCCGCAGGCGCGCATTTTGGCGGGGCAGGGCAGCTTGGCTTTCGGAACGGTGGATAGTTGGCTGATTTGGCGACTGACAAAGGGCAAAGCGCACCTCACCGATGCCAGTAATGCCTCGCGCACCTTGTTGTACAACCTGGATTTGGGCGCATGGGATCCGTTTTTGTTGGACTTATTCGATATACCGGCGAACGCCTTGGCCACCATTGTCGATTCCAGCGCGGTGGTCGCGTTGAGCGACCCCAGTGTATTGGGCGCAGCGATTCCGATCGCCGGAATCGCCGGTGATCAACAGGCTGCATTATTTGGCCAGGCGTGTTTTAGCCCAGGCATGGCCAAAAACACCTACGGCACGGGTTGTTTCTTGCTGCTCAATACCGGCGCGACACGGGTGCGCTCCGCCCACGGTTTATTAACCACCGTTGCTTGGCAAATCGCCGGACAGCGCACCTATGCGCTGGAAGGTGCGGTATTTGTCGCCGGCGCTTTAATTCAATGGCTGCGCGATCAGCTGGGTTTGCTTGGCAGCGCGGCGGAAAGCGCGGCACTAGCGCAGTCGGTGCCCGATTCTGCGGGCGTTAGCGTGGTGCCAGCCTTTGTGGGTTTGGGCGCGCCGCATTGGGATGCCAACGCGCGCGGGCTGATTTGCGGGCTGACGCGCGGCACCACACGCGCACACATTGTGCGCGCCGCGCTGGAAGCAGTAGCGCTGCAAAACTGTGATTTGCTGAGCAGCATGCAGCAGGATATGGACAGTGCGCTGGCGGAACTCCGCATTGATGGCGGAATGAGCGCCAACGATTTTTTGTGTCAATTTCAGGCCGATGTCCTTGGCGTTCCAGTAAGCCGCCCGCAGCAACTAGAAAGCACCGGTTTGGGCGCTGGACTATTGGCCGGTTTGGCGGTGGGAGTTTGGTCCAGCCTGGCTGAGATCAGTGCCAGTTGGACCTTAGAGCGTCGTTTTTCAGTGCACATGTCCGCCGACGAACGCGCCCAGCGATTGGCCAATTGGCACTTAGCCGTAGCGCGTGCTAGATCGGCTTGAACTTAGCCCGGACGTTTCATGAACTTCACGCGCCCCTCGCCTGCCCCTTGATCCTCAACTAAAACTTCAGCCTTTCGACAATCGCCAGCGTCGCTTTTGCGCGGTTTAGCGTGTAAAAGTGCAGCCCTGGCGCGCCCAGATTGATCAGTCGTTCGCACATACCTGACACCACGTCGGCGCCCAGTTCGCGTACCGCGTCCACGTCATCACCATAGGCTTGCATACGACGCTCAATCCAGCGCGGAATCTCCGCGCCGCAGAGGTCGGAAAAGCGCTTCAGTTGGCTGAAGTTCCCAATTGGCATGATGCCCGGCACGATGGGCGTCGTCACACCTAGCGCGCGCACATCGCGCACGAAGCGTTCGTAGGCCTCGGCATTGAAAAAATACTGGGTGATGACGCCGTTCGCGCCGGCGGCGACTTTTTCGACCAAATGGCGAAGATCATCGTCAGCCGAACGCGCCTGCGGATGAAATTCCGGATAACCGGCCACTTCGATATGAAAATAATCGCCAAATTCCGCCCGAATAAATCGCACTAAATCAATGGCATGTCTGAGTTCGCCGGCGGTGGCCATGCCCGATGGCATATCACCGCGCAAGGCAACAATACGGCGGCAACCCAGCGCGACATAGCGTTGCAACAGCACGCCAATTTCGTCGCGTGTGCCACCCATACAGGACAAATGCGGCGCCACATCCAGGCTGTGATCCTGTTTGAGCGTGGCAACGGTGTCGTAGGTATAGCTCAGCGTGGATCCACCAGCGCCAAAGGTGACACTCACATATTCCGGCGAATAGGCCTTCAAGCGCTGCACGGAATGGCCGAGCGACTCGCGCTGCTCGGCGGTTTTAGGCGGAAAAAATTCAAAACTTAGCGGCAACATGGGCAGTATAGACGTCCAGACATCCGCTCGATTCGGCGGCCCGTGGATATTCGCCGTTTGCATGGTGTGTGGGCAAGAGCGAGTCGACGCGGAATTTTTTGTTCCGCGCTGTGGCAAGCGCGAGTTGTTCGATTTTCGACTCGCCGTCGAACGGGTTGGTTGCTGGTTGTCGGTTTCTGGTTGTCGGTTGACCGAGCAGCGAGGCCGCTGGTCGTGGGTTTGGACTTGTCCAAACGCTTCTGCTTCGGCTTTTTGCTAAATCGGCGCTAGCTTTAGCCAGCGCGCGCCCGGATCATCGGTAGCGCATTGTTCGCCTCGCCGATGATCTCGGCAACCTTAATTGATCGAAAATAGGCTGATCGCTTCCCGTTGACGCATAGTCTGGCCAAAACCATACGCGGTATCAGTTAACCACTTCCCATCACCCATAACGCGATGATTCTTTTGACTTTTCAGCACTTTGATCCGTTCACCCATTGGCTGAGTACGCTAGCGGGCAGATGGCACGGGTCTGGCTGCGCATGGCTGCGTTGCAACTGGTTGGAATGGATCAACCATTCACCCCGGCCTGCAATGATCGACGTGCGCGAATTGGCCACCGGCCGTCACCCATTGCAGATTGCCAAGCCGCAACGTGCTGGTGACGATGAGCCTGCTGAGCCGACGATCCTCACCTTCTGGCGTTGATTCACAAAGCCAAAACCTGCTCACGCCAGCCGCGCAGATCGTCTGGCAAAACTTGGCTGCGTGCCCAGCTGTCGATCGCGCGCCTGGGCAGTAGCACATCCGCGCTAATGCCCAGGCGCAGCGCCACACTCACCACGTGCTCGCGTAAATCGCGCGCACGGTTTTTTTCCGGCTCATCTGGCACACGCACCAGCACGATGGCCAGTTCTTCTGGGCTAGGCGGCAGCTGCAGTAAAGTTTCCAGCTTTTGTGCCAGACGCGTGCTGGGTTTGCCGTCGGCTGCCAGCGCAGCTTCCAACTCGGCGCGGCTAGGTTTGTCGAGCAGCGCGGCGCGAATCGCCACCGGATTATCGAGAATCCAGCGTTTGGGCCGATTGCGTTGCAGGGCTTCGTGGTCGCGCCAAGTCAACAATCGCCAAAGGCGCTGTTGCTGCGCAGCGCTCATCCGCTCGATTGAGCGCACCCGCAAGTGCGGGTTGCCATCGTGCGATTGGCGCGCCTTGGCGACTGCGCGCGCGCAATCTTCGCTGAGCCAGTCGCTGCGCCCCAAGTCTTCTAGCTGTTTCTGCAGACGTGCATACAAAGCATGCAAATGTTCGACGTCCTCGGCGGCGTAACGCAGTTGCTCCGCATCCAGTGGCCGTTTCAACCAGTCGGTGCGCGTGGCTTGTTTGTCCAGGGCAATGCCCAGCTCCGCTTGCACCAGTTTTTGGTAGCTCGGCGGTAGCTCATAGCCGCATAGCACGGCGGCGATCTGGGTATCAAACAGGGGCTCTGGAACATGTCCAAGCGTGTGTCCCAACACTTCCAAATCTTCACTGGCGCTGTGCACGATCTTAATCGTCTGCGCCTGAAACAAGGGGTTCAGTTCGGCGGCAACGCCAGCGATCAGCGGATCAACCCACACAATTTGACCGACGATCGCCAGCTGAACCAATCCCAGTTCAGCAAAATAGGTCTGCGTGCGAATAAACTCAGTATCGAGTGCGACTGTCGTATGGTTAAGCGCCTCGCGGCAAAACGCCGCGGCGCTGTCCCGACTGGCAATCCAAGCGGGCGTTACTGCCGATTCGATGGCTGACACTCGGGCTAACCTCGTCAAATGGTGGTGGCAAAGGCGTTTAGACTTTATGGCCTCGGATAATCGATCCAAGCTCAGCTTTGTGATCGCGTTGACCATCATACTGGGCAGCGCATGGATTGGTTGGTGGCGTGGTCAGCGACAAGACTCGCAGGTGGTCGCTCGGGGCGCACCGTTGCTGGCGCGTGAATCGTCTGTGCAGCCATTGGAGCTGGATGTCGAAGAACCGGAGCCCGCGATTGAGGCAGATGGAATCGAGCCATCCGAAGGCGAGGTGGCCTTAGAGGATAGCCCGCCAATAGACGTCAGCGCGGAGGAATTGGCCGCTTTGATTGCCGCAATGCGCTCCGAGCTGAGCGAAGGCCGCCTGTTGGAACCCATGGACCGTGGCGCTTTTGCCATAGCCGCGCGCATTCTGGCGGTCGATCCGGAAAATATCGAAGCAAAGGAGGTGCTGCAGCGCGCACTGGTGGAACTGCGCGACGCCGGTAGCCCGATATTGCCAAATGATTTACTCAAGGTGGCAGAACAAGCCTTGAAGCTATTGCCCGCCGAGATTGCCGACGAAAAGGTGGCGCTCGGCGTGCGCTCCAGCGTCGAGCGCAGCCGCGAATTGCGCAAACAAGTGACTCGTGCGGGTCGGTTGGCCGCGCGTGAAGGTGCCGGACCCAAAGCCTTTGCGGGCGCCATCGACGCATTTCGCGTCGCCTTACAGATCGACCCAACCAATGCCGATGCGCTGCGTGGACTCGATGACTTGCAGCGTAGGATGATTGAGCGCGGACTGGCGATGGCCTACGATTTGCGTTTTGTGACAGCCAGAAAGCTGCTCGACCAAGCGGAAGACATTCAAACGGGCACATCGCGGGTACTCGACGCGCGTTCGCAAATCATGGCGTTTCGCGCGCAGACCGAAGGCGAGAGACTGACCTCATTCAAAGACGCAGTTGCGGTAAAGGACTTAAGTTCAGCAGAAGCGGCGCTCAGTGTGTTGCGCAAGGTCATCGAAGACAGCGGCCAGATTCGCGACTTAGAAGATAAAATCGTCAACGTTCGCCTATATGGCGGATTTG
>Ga0163154_10004178_pt1 | contig 19187 bp, 13 predicted proteins | sample OliLakLV19MP9P1_FD_148649 | JGI IMG/M metagenome (GOLD analysis project Ga0163154, IMG submission 148649) | Freshwater microbial mat bacterial communities from Lake Vanda, McMurdo Dry Valleys, Antarctica - Oligotrophic Lake LV.19.MP9.P1 | ecosystem: Environmental > Aquatic > Freshwater > Lake >...
CCCACAGACTGCCCCACAACACCCCACCCAAAATCCGTTTACCCGTTGGATAGCTCAAGTCGTCCATGCCATCGTCCCATGGTTTCTCCCCAAGATACCCGGATTGTCCCGACCACGGAGTATCTTGGGGGATGAACCGATGCAAAAAACGGGATGAATCAGGGTATTGATTTGCAGCGTAGCTTTGTGGAATTGCTGACGGGGGCTGGTTTGCCGCAGGAGGTGGCCCGTGCCTTCTGGTTACCCTTACCGATGGTGGTCATCCTCGCTGTCGTGACAGTCGCCGTCCTACTTGCCATCTGGGGCGAACGCAAATGGGCGGCGGATATGCAGCAACGCATCGGTCCCAATATTGTCGGGATGGCGGGCTTTCTCCAGGGGGTCGTAGATGCCATCAAGCTCATCGTCAAAGAGGACATTATCCCGCGCAAAGCTGACCCCTGGCTGTTCACGATTGGCCCTATCCTCGTACTTATCCCGGCTTTCTTTGCCTATCTCGTCGTGCCCTTCGGACAGAACCTAATCATCTCGGACCTGACGATTGGGGTCTTTTTTTTAGTGGCCCTGGGCAGTGTGGCGCCTATTGGTGCCTTGATGGCTGGCTATTCCTCTAACAATAAATACGCGCTCTTGGGCGGACTCAGGGCAGCGGCACAATCAATCAGCTACGAAATTCCCTTGGCCCTCTCGGTCCTCTCGGTCGTCATCATGACTGGCTCCCTCTCCACCATTGCCGTGGTCGAGGCTCAAAATACCTACGGGATGCTCTCCTGGAATGTGTTTAAGCCGATTGTTGGGCAGGTGGGATTTGTTGTCTTTTTAATCTCGGCCCTAGCGGAAACCGAGCGGGCACCCTTTGACCTCCCCGAGGCGGAATCAGAACTCGTCCAAGGGCACCACACCGAATATTCCGGGATGAAGTTTGCGCTGTTTTATCTGGCAGAGTACGCCAACTTAGTCCTGGGTTCGTTGATGGCGACGATTCTTTTCTTGGGGGGTTGGGGTTTTTTCGTCCCGGTAGAGACCTTGGCCGGTTGGCTGGGGGTGGATTTATTAAACCCCGTGTTCCAGTTGTTTGCCGCATTCCTGGGGATTGTGATTACAGTTCTGAAGTCCACTATCTTTGTTTTTCTGGCAATCCTGGCGCGGTGGACCCTGCCCCGTGTCCGTATTGATCAATTGCTAGACCTGGGCTGGAAGTTCCTGCTGCCGATTGGTCTGGTTAATCTGCTCCTGACGGCTGCCTTCCGGTTAGCTTTTCCGGGTATTTTTGGCGGGGTATAGTGCTGCCTCTGGTCTACAGTCCGCAGTATGGGATCACGCTCCCGGAGGGTCATCGTTTCCCGATGTCCAAGTTTAAGATGCTCCGGGATTATCTGGTAGACCAAGGGATTGCCCCCGACGAGTTCCATTGCCCTCAACCTGCTACTGAGGATTTACTCGCTCTAGTCCATGACCGGGAGTATGTACGAAACTTCTGTCAGGGGACCCACCCGATGCGGCGGATTGGCCTACCCTGGAGTCCGGCTTTGGTGACGCGCACCTGTACGGCGGTGGGGGGGACCCTGCTCACGGCGCGGCTGGCCTTGACCCATGGCCTTGCCTGTAATACGGCTGGCGGGACCCACCATGCCTTCTCAGATTTTGGGGCGGGGTTTTGTATTTTTAATGATCTGGCGATTGCGGCTCGTTGCCTCCACCAAGAAGGCTTAGTGGCGCGAGTGCTAATTGTGGACTTAGACGTGCATCAAGGCGACGGCACGGCGTTCATCTTCCAAAACGAACCCTGGGTCTTCACCTTCTCGATGCACTGCGCGGACAATTTCCCTTTACATAAACAAAATAGTGACCTTGATGTGCCCTTACCTGTGGGTCTTGGCGATGCGGAGTACCTCAAGTTGGTCAACTACCATCTCCCCCGGCTCCTCCAGAGTTTCCGCCCTGATTTAGTTCTCTACGACGCAGGGGTAGACCCTCACTACGCCGACCGCTTAGGGAAACTGGCCCTGACTGACCAGGGACTCTACGAGCGGGACCGGGCGGTCTTGAGTACCTGTGTGGCGCGGGGGGTTCCGGTTGCGGCGGTGATTGGCGGCGGCTACGGCGAATCCATGCTGGAACTTGTCGTCCGCCACGCTCTCCTCCATCGGGCTGCTAGTGAGATCTATGGGCGATTGGCTTAGTCCGTGGTCCACCACCACGCCTGTGTCCGACAGGGTATGGGGCAGAGGGGCCTCCTTAGTGATCGAGTTTGAGAGCTTGTTCTAGGGCTTGCTTTTCTTTGACGCGCTTCAGGTAAGGCTGTAGTTCGAGTTGGGTTAGGCCGGACAGCACGGTTAGGTCTTCGGGGGTGATGCCTCGGAGCAGCATTTCGACACCCCAGGTTTGACGGGCTTGCTCAATCGTGGGGATTGGGGTTATTAAACCTGTAACTAGCTCTTGCCAGCGAGTGCATAGGGCAGTAAGCGTGAGGGGAACCCCTTGATTGTCAACGAATAGCTCTGGCACCCTGTCCTTACGGCTCTTTAACCACTGAGTTAGAGGATTATTGCTGTAGGAGCCGTAGCGTTTTCCAAGAATGCGCTGGTTGACGGGGACTTGGCGGATTACACCTTGAGCGATCTGGAGGAGATATTGGTCTCCGTCTGTGATCTGGTGATCGCGCTGTAGCTGCACAAGTTCTGTAGGTGTGAGTCCAGTAGCAAACAGCGTGTAAATCCAGGCATAGTCGCGGGGATGGGCTTTTTTAGCGCGTTGTAATAATTCGTGGACTAGGTTGGGGGACAGATCACTGACGATCTCTGGCATGGGACTAGGGGTAAAGGGACCTAACACGACTAGACTATCCAAAAAGTCCTCCCGGTCTCGCCAAAGTACATCTTCCCCACTCGTAAACTGGACTAAGGCATAACCCAGCAGCAGAGTATTGAGTAAACTTGCTGTGCGTTGAGCGGACGAAAGCTCATCCTTTTGGTTAGCAGACGCTAAATACTGGGTAGTGTGGCGATTGATCTGTTGCAGAGCTTGGCCTAGGGCAAGACGGGTCTGGATGGGGTAATGCCCCGCTTCGCCAATCAGAGAACGTAGTAGGGCGGGTACCTGCTCTAGGACTTGCAGTTGTTGAGAGGCATAGTCCCGCAGCCCACGTGGCGTGTTGCTTGGCGTGGCAAATGGGGCTAGCCACGCCGACTCTTCTAGGGCCGCCGCCAATAACCGATGCTTATGCCCAAACTGACGAAATAAGGTGACTTCATTGACTCCAGCCCGCTCTGCAATCTGGCGCGTCGTTGTCTCGGTAATACCTTGGGCAGCAAAGAGTTCCCAGGCAGCCTGGAGTAAACGTTGGCGGGTGGAGAGGGGTGGAGGGGTCATGGCGCGGTGAGATGTAAGTGCTACTTGCATAGTTTAGCGCGGGATGTTAGGCTGTTTTCAAGCAAGTGCCACTTGCTTTCAGGGTAAATGAACCCAGCTTGTCTAAGCAGGTCGCTTCACAGGAGTTTTTATGAATCTGACGGCTTCGGCGGCTGTGCGACAGCCTCTTACTTTACATTGGCCCACAGCTTTGTTTCTGGGTAGCTTCCATGGAATGGCTCTGTTAGCACTCTGGAATTTCTCCTGGTCTGCTCTGGGCGTGACATTGTTTTTGCATTGGTTAATTGGCGGGGTAGGGATTTGTCTGGGCTACCATCGGCTCTTGTCACACCGCAGTTTTCAGGTCCCTCAGTGGTTAGCCTACGGGATTGCGGTCCTAGGGGCGTTGGCTCTCCAGGGGGGACCGATTTTTTGGGTGGGCTGGCACCGTCAGCACCATGCCCACACCGAGACTGATCTAGACCCCTATTCTGCCCAACGTGGGTTTTGGTGGAGTCATATACTCTGGATGCTTTACCCACGCTCAGGGTTTTTCTCAGCCCAGACCTATGCTAAGTACGCCCCAGAACTGGTGCGCGATCCTTTTTATCGCTGGCTGGACCGCTATTACCTCACGCTCCAGATTCCTCTCGGGTTGCTACTTTTCGGGCTAGGCGGTTGGTCTTTTGTTATTTATGGTATATTTCTACGGACAGTCTTGGTCTGGCATAGCACTTGGCTGGTTAACTCCGCCGCCCATCTCTATGGCTATCGCACCATCGCGAGTCCAGATAATGCCCGCAATTCCTGGTGGGTCGCGCTCTTGACCTATGGTGAGGGCTGGCACAACCACCACCACGCTCATCCCCGCGCTGCCAAGACGGGCTGGCACTGGTGGGAAGTGGACACGACTTGGTGGGTGATTAGCACCCTGCAAACCCTGGGGCTTGCTAAGAACGTGATGATGCTACCTGCAAATTTTGATAAATCATCCTCATTGCGGTAGACCGTAGCGAACTTTACTCTTGAGAGTTGCAAAGCTGTGGTAGAGGTCCGTTATCCTCGGAGTATTCCTCCGGGTGAGTGCGGATGTTTGGCTGGTTGCTAATGGGGTTAGTGAGTGTGAAGATACCCCCCCCGGTGACAATGCCATCGGCACGGACTGAGTACCGGGTTGAGCGTCCCCGGCGTGACCAACGGGAAGTGTGGTCCGGGAGTGGGCAGATTATCAGTGGTCCCGGTAGTGGGGGGACTTTACGCTTAACTTTAGAAGTAAAGGGCGACCGCATCCGTTCTTTGGAGGGACCCGCCGTGGACCGCCGGGATGACTGGGATTTCCGGTATGCCGAGTCCTACCTCTATGTCACCTTGACCCGGCGCAATGGACAGGTGATTAACTTCAATTTGGTCAAGGTGGAGTGAGGTTCTGGCTGGTGGTGGGATGGGCGATTTTGTGGGGCTGGGTCCTTCCGCAAACTCCCCTAATAGATGTTGCGTGGGCTACGGGGGACCTGTGGTTGCGCCAACTCCCAAATCCACAGCCGGGACCCATCCAAGTCGTGTCCTTCACGGGGAAGAATGCTCTCATTGACCGCCCTGTGTACGCCCAACGGGTAGAGCAGCTCCTCGCTGCTGGAGCCCGGGGTGTCGTCCTTAACTTACCTGAAGATTTTGCTCTGCCCTTACGCCTCCCCGGCCGTTTACCGTTGGATCTACCGTCACCCTGCTTCAGTGCTTTACAGACAAACCTGGACTGTCCCCTGAGTCTGGTCTTGGCCCGTAATTACCCGCACTTGGTCCTTGTCACTCAGGCGGCGCCGGGAGCGCGGATCACCCAGGTTTATAACCATTTCCAGAGCTTCACTGAGGATGGCGAACAGTACCGTTACCCATTAGAGAGCCTACTCGTTGTCCAAGGGCGGGACACTCGTTTCCTGGAGCCGCCCCAGGTTTATCGAGATACGGCGGCGGTGATGCGCGGTCCCCTGACCCTGGCAACGGTAGCGGGGTTAACGACTCAAAAGTGGGCCGGGGTCCAACCGCTGACGCAAACCCAAGGAGTCCGCTTGAGTCCGCCGGGGAGTGTCCCCATCCAGGACAGCCAAGCAGTATGCGCGGGGGGATGCCGGGATGTTCAGGACAAGATTATCGTCCTGGGACCCGCTGGGGAGCTAGTCCGTACCCCTTGGGGCACGATGGACCGCCTTGAAGCCCAAGCCCAGACGATTCGTGCCGCCTTGAATCAAGACTATTACCGAGTCCTGTCCGCGCCATGCCAAGGCAGCGTGGTGCTGGGGATAGGCTTACTCTGGTGGTGGTTTTTGCAGTACCGCCCATGGCCCTGGTTCATGTATGGGCTTGGGGTGGCAGGCTGGCTGGGGATCACAGGTCTAGCGCTGGGAGTAGGAGGGGTCCTGTTACCCGTCTTTTTTGGGCTGGGAGCCTTGGTGTGTATCCAGGCGACGCACTGGGTGATGGAACTCACGGGACAGCTAGAGCAACTGCGCCGCGCCGAACGGCAGGCCATCCTCAATCAAGCTCGTAAACTCCTCTACCGGGTAGCCACGGATATCCATGACCAGCAATTACAGCAACTCAAACTGGTCATGGACGACCTCGAAGCCAGCCTAGACCAGCCCCAAGCCCAAGTGATTGACCACAGCTTGGACCAGCTCGAACAGATTGGGCGGGGTATCCGTAACGAACTGGGAAACCTACGCAGCCTCGCGGACAAATTGGAGATCTCTCCGCAACTCAAACAGGGCCTAGACCAAGGCATCCGTGCCTTAGTAGACGAAGCCCAGCACAAAGGCGAACTCCTGCTCCCGGTACGCCTTGAGCTAGCGTCCCTGGCTGAACCCCTCACTGAAAGTAGTTGGCTAGATGCCCGCGAGGACATTTTTCGTTTCTTCCGGGAGGCCTTTACCAATGCCCTACGCCACGGACAGGGAGGCACGTACCTAGCAATTAGCCTGAAGCGGACCCTAGAGGGAGCCGAGTTAGTCGTCGAGAACGATGGAGCCGCCCCATTTCAAGAAAGCGGTTACGGGACCAAGGCCATGAACACGATCAGTCAGAGCTTGCCGGGGGGCCGCTGGGAACGGGAATGGTTGACGGGGGGGAGAGTCCGGGTTAGTCTGACTTGGACTATGGCTAAACGTTAGATGACAAACTGAAAATTTCCGGTTGCTACATAATATAAACATTGCTAGGAATCAAGCTGAGAGCCATCTATGCTGGTTATGCAAGTCTATTTACGATAAGAAAAGTTAACAGTTTTACAAATTGTTAAGTCGTCTAAAGCTAGAGAAACACTGGCCTATAATGCTTTTGAGTCTCTGTCCCTCGACATAGTGCAATCATGCTTTATTTCATGAAGAGGGATCAGCGACTCATCTTACTCCCGCCGACTGAGGAAAACTCCTATGACGATGACCCCTCAGGGGGAGGAGCAACGCACCAAAGTTACCGTAGACGAAAATCCGGTGCCTACTTCCGTGGAGAAGTGGTCTAAACCCGGATGGTTCGAGCGGTCCTTGGCGCGTGGACCCAAGACCACCACCTGGATCTGGGACCTGCATGCTCTTGCCCACGACTTTGAAGTTCAAACATCGGACCGGGAGGATATCGCCCGTAAAATCTTTGCTGCCCACTTTGGTCACCTCGGGGTGGTTTTTGTGTGGGCGAGCATTTTTTACTTTTACGGTGCGCTCTCCTCCAACTACGCCGCCTGGGTCAACAGTCCCACGGCAATCAAGCCCAGTGCCCAATTTGTCTTCCCGGTCTTCGGACAGGAAGTCTTGAATGACCCATCAGCCGCCGCTCAAGGCTTTGAGCAGGGCGGGATCGTCATGACCTCCGGCCTGTTCCACCTCTGGCGGGCGGTGGGTTACACCAACAGCACCCAATTGCTGGCCTCAGCGGTGGCAGCTCTAGGCGCGGCGGCCCTGATGATGTTTGCGGGGTGGTTCCATTACCACGTCCGCGCTCCCAAACTGGAGTGGTTCCAGAACGTCGAGTCCATGCTCAACCACCACTTAGCGGGTTTGTTGGGTCTAGGTTCGCTCTCTTGGACCGGACACTTGATTCACGTTGCGCTTCCCGTCAACCAGATGCTCGATAAGGGCATGAGGGCTGAAGCAATTCCCCTGCCCCATGAGTACGCCTTTAGTACCGAGCGGATGGCGGAATTCTTCCCGAGCTTTAGTCAAGGCCTAGCCCCCTTCTTTACGGGGAACTGGTCGGTCTACTCGGATTTCTTGACCTTCAAAGGTGGCTTGAATCCGCAGACGGGAGCTTTGTGGACAACGGACATCGCGCACCACCACTTGGCGATTGCGGTCCTGTTCATCATTGCGGGTCATATGTACCGCACCAACGGTCCCTGGAACCCACTGGGTCTGGGGCACTCGATTAAAGAAATCCTTGAAGCCCACAAAGGTCCCTTCACTGGCGAAGGCCACAAGGGGCTTTACGAGGTCCTGACGACTTCCTGGCACGCGCAGTTGGCGATCAACTTGGCGATGGTGGGTTCGCTCAGTATCATCGTGGCGCACCACATGTACGCCATGAACCCCTATCCCTACATGGGGATTGACTACGCCACCCAGGTCTCGCTGTTTACCCACCACATGTGGATTGGCGGATTCTTGATTGTGGGGGCGGGGGCACACGCGGCAATTTTCATGGTCCGCGACTACGACCCAGCAGTGAACCAGAACAACCTCCTGGACCGGATGATTCGTCATCGGGATGCCATTATTTCTCACCTCAACTGGGTGTGTTTGTTCCTGGGTTTCCACAGCTTCGGGCTCTATGTCCATAACGATACGATGCAGGCTTTGGGTCGTCCCGGCGATATGTTCGCTGATTGGGCCATCCAGTTACAGCCCGTCTTCGCCCAATGGGTGCAGGGTATCCACGCCGCAGCAGCGGGTAGTGCAACGGCTCCCTATGTGAACCTCGCTACTTCGCCCGTGTGGGGCAGTGGCTTGATTGCCATCCCGACCACCGTGGCTGGCGAGATCGTCAATCGGGTTTCGATTGCCCCGGTGCCTCTTGGTACGGCGGACTTCTTGGTCCACCATATCCACGCCCTGACTATCCACGTCACGGTGTTGATCCTGCTGAAAGGGGTCTTATTCGCTCGGTCTTCACGGTTAATCCCCGATAAAGCCAACCTCGGGTTCCGGTTCCCCTGCGACGGCCCGGGACGCGGCGGTACCTGTCAGTCCTCCGCTTGGGACCACGTGTTCCTCGGATTGTTCTGGATGTACAACTGCATTTCAGTCGTGATTTTCCACTTCTCCTGGAAGATGCAGTCCGATGTCTGGGGCACGGTCAATGCCGATACCCGAGCCGTCGAGCACCTCGTCCCCAGTGTGGATGTCCTCTTGGGGAACGGGCAAACGGTTGCCTTGACACAGTTTGCGGCCTCGGCGGTCAACATCAATGGTTGGTTGCGTGACTTCCTTTGGGCTCAGGCTGCTCAGGTCATCAACTCCTACAACACGCCCGGTGCAGCCTATGGACTCCTGTTCTTGGGCGCACACTTTGTCTGGGCCTTCTCCTTGATGTTCCTCTTCAGTGGTCGGGGTTATTGGCAAGAGTTGATTGAGTCCATCGTCTGGGCGCACAACAAGCTGAAAATAATCCCCACGATCCAGCCCCGCGCCTTGAGCATCACCCAAGGTCGGGCGGTCGGCGTTGCCCACTATCTGCTTGGGGGGATCGTCACCACCTGGGCGTTTTTCTTAGCTCGATTCCTGGCGATATAGGAGTAAGTCATGGCAACACGGTTTCCCAAATTTAGCCAGGACTTGGCCCAAGACCCCACTACCCGCCGGATCTGGTACGGCATTGCGACCGCCCATGACTTTGAAAGTCATGACGGGATGACCGAGGAGACATTGTATCAAAAGATCTTCGCCTCCCACTTCGGTCACATTGCCATCATCTTCCTGTGGGCTTCGGGGTTAAACTTCCACGTGGCCTGGCAAGGTAACTTCGAGCAGTGGGTACTCGACCCAACTAAGGTCAAGCCCATTGCTCACGCGATTTTCGATCCCCACTTCGGGCAAGGGGCAATCAAAGCCTTTACCCCTGAAGGTGGCAACGGCCCCGTGAACATCATGTACTCGGGTCTGTACTACTTCTGGTACACCATCGGCATCCGTTACAACATTGAGTTGTACGAGGGCGCGGTCTTCTTGATCCTGCTGGCGGCGGTCTTTTTGGCGGCGGGCTGGCTCCACCTACAGCCGCGCTTCCGCCCCACCCTGGCTTGGTTTAAGAACGCTGAATCGCGTTTGAACCACCACCTGTCTGGCCTCTTCGGGGTCTCTTCCCTGGCTTGGGCCGCCCACTTGATTCACGTCGCGATCCCCCGGATGCAAGGCCGGGAAGTGAACTGGGGTAACTTCCTCCAGCAAGCTCCCCACGTCGCCCCCGGTGTGACCTCGCCCATCCCGTTTATCGCCGATGGGGTCTGGCCCGTGTTCTCCGGGAACTGGGGGGTCTATGCCCAGCCCGGTGTGAACAATGCCTCGCCCATCTTGACCTTCTACGGCGGGTTGAACCCGGACACCGGGACCCTGTGGTTGAGCGACATGGCGCACCACCATTTGGCGATTGCGGTGATCTTCATCATTGCGGGCCACATGTACCGGACCAACTTTGGCTTGGGGCACAACCTCAAGGAACTGGTGGACGGTCAAGTTTGGCCTGGAGTGGGGGCGGGACACCGGGGTCTCTACGACACGGTTAACAATTCCCTCCACTTCCAGTTGTCCTTGGCCCTTGGGGCCTTGGGGACGGTGACTTCGCTAGTGGCGCAACAGATGTACGCTCTGCCGCCCTACCAGTTCTTACCCCAGGACCACACCACCACCGCCTCGCTGTATACGCATCACCAGTACATTGCCGGTTTCCTGTTGGTGGGGGCTTTCGCCCACGCTGCCATCTTCTGGGTACGGGACTATGACCCGGAGGCCAACAAGGACAACATGCTGGCGCGGGTCCTGCAACACAAAGAGGCGATTATCTCCCACCTTTCCTGGGTCTCTTTGTTCTTGGGTTTCCACACCCTGGGTCTTTACGTTCACAATGACGTGATGCAAGCCTTCGGACGGCCCGAGGACCAGATCTTGATTGAGCCCGTCTTTGCTCAGTGGGTCCAGGCTCAGTCCGGGGTGATTATCCCTGGGATCGCGCCTTTGTTCGGCTTTGCGTCTACGGACCCGGCAACCGCCACGATGGGTGCGGTCGCCACGGCTCCGACGGGGCTCTTCGGTCAAGGTTGGTTCTGCTCAATCAATGGCGGTCCTGGTCTGACAGCAGCGGCTCAAGCTTCAGCGGGTACACCTGTCGGGAACATGCTCCAACAGTGTGCCACCCTCGGTTATGACAAGCTGATCCAGCCCGTGTTCCTGCCCATTGGTCCGGGGGACTTCTTGGTCCACCATGCGATTGCCCTGGGTCTACACACCACCGTCCTCATCTTGGTCAAGGGTGCGCTTGATGCCCGTGGTTCCAAGCTGATGCCGGATAAGAAGGATTTCGGGTTCGCCTTCCCCTGCGATGGTCCGGGGCGTGGCGGTACCTGCGATATCTCGGCCTGGGACTCCTTCTACTTGGCGATGTTCTGGATGCTCAACACCCTGGGCTGGGTCACGTTCTACTTCCACTGGAAGCATTTAGCTCTCTGGACCGACAACGTGGCCTCGTTCAACAACAGTTCCACCTACTTGATGGGCTGGCTCCGGGATTACCTGTGGGCCTACTCTGCACCCATCATCAACGGTTATGCGCCCGGTAGCCCCGTCAATAACCTGTCAGTGTGGGCCTGGATGTTCCTGTTCGGTCACTTAGTCTGGGCAACGGGCTTCATGTTCCTGATTGCTTGGCGTGGTTACTGGCAAGAGTTGATCGAGACGCTGGTGTGGGCGCACGAGCGCACCCCGCTTGCTAACTTGGTCCGCTGGAAAGACAAGCCTGTGGCAATGTCTATTGTCCAAGGTCGCCTAGTGGGTCTCGCTCACTTTACGGTCGGGTACATCTTGACCTATGCTGCCTTCTTAATTGCAGCTACGGCAGGGTTGAGTACCTAGTACGGTTGATTTAACTTCAAGCCTCCCGCAAGGGGGGCTTTTTTATTAACAAGAACTTATGCCCTAGAGATATTCAAACGGCTGACCGTGCTCTCATAAACTGTTGAGCGAGTCCGACCTCGTGGGGGCTGCCAGCGATGACGGAGACCCGTTAGTGCAGTTGGGTGGGTGTGATTTCTAAGATGGTCTCACCTTGGTCGGTGATGGCACGACCTTGAGCCTGTTCGAGGATCATGGCGATGGGATTGGCTTCGTAGAGTAGACGCAATTTACCATTGGTGTTTTTGGTGTCGGCGGGATATAGGAAAATGCCGCCAGTGAGGAGGGTCCGGTGGATATCGGCGGCGAGCGAACCTACGTAACGAGCGGAGTAGGGGCGACCCGTGGCTTTGTCCTCAGTTTGCAGATAGTCCAGATATTCCCTCAGCCAGGGTTGCCAGCGGCGGGTATTGCCCTGATTCACGCTGTAATAGCGGCCTTGGGTTGGGATGACTAAGTCCTCGGTGGATAGGACAAACTCGCCAATCGCCGCGTCTAGGGTAAAGACATGAACGCCGTGCCCGGTGGTAAAGACCAGCAGCGTACTGGGTCCGTAGAGGACATAGCCCGCCGCCACCTGTTCGCGACCAGGTTGGAGGAGATCGGCCTCATCGTCTCCACAGAAGCGGCGACGTTGGATAGCGAAAATTGAGCCGGTATTGATGTTCATGTCCACATTGCTCGAACCGTCCAAGGGGTCTACGAGCAAGGAATAACTGCCTGGTGTGCAGGGCTGCATCAGGTGCTCGGGTCCTTCTAGCTCCTCGGAGACCATTGTGCAGACCAAGCCTGTATTCATAAAAACTTTTAAAAAAGTCTCGTTGGCATAGTCGTCCATCTTCTTGACCTGCTCACCCTGGACATTGATAGCCCCGGTCAGCCCCAGGGCATCTTCGACTAAGCCCGCTTGCCGCAGTTCCCAGGCAATGGTTTTGGTTGCCACCCCGATGAGCAACATCAAGTTACTGAACTCGCCAGTGCTATCGGGGAAGGTGTCTTGGCGGGCCAGGATGTAGCGGGCCAGGGTCATTACGCTTTGGGTCATGGTATCGTCCTCAGCCTTTGTCCCTAGCTTAATCCGGTCTATCCGCAATGCGTCGGTCGTGGTCCTTACGTCGTCTGCTAGTGCGGGTACGCTGAGAGTTGATTCGGTATGGGCTGGTTTTATTATTCATCTTGCTCCCCTGCCCCACCACGCCTGTGCCCGACAGGATATGCGGTATGGGGCCTCTTAACTCACTGCAACTCGATGACCGCTTGGTCTTGGGCCAAGGGGCGGTTGGTTTGGAGGTCGAGGACAGTGACACGGAGAGTGCGTTGGTCATCCACCCAGAAGGAGACCCGCACCCGGTCAAGCCCAGGGAAACCCGGCGGGTCCAGGACAATCGTGCGGCCCCGGTCGGTGTCGTTGAGGGGACGCACCTGTACGTTGAGGCCACTGCCCTGTCGAGTGACCAGACGGCTACCATCAAAATAAACCTCTGTATCCGCGCCCTGCTCCGCTAGTTCCCCAATTACCAACTCAATACTGGGTTGATTGGAAACCGAGGCCCCCAAGACGAGCTCCACAGGCACACAGGGATAGGGCGTACCCTGCTTGACCAGGGGTTGCCAGCTGTGACGAGATTGGCGGTGGTCCCAATAACGAATGCCATAACTGTGGTAGAGATAATCCTGAACTGCCACTCCCTGGACCAGTTGGAGCGCACCGTGGGCCACCGCCTCAAAGGGTTTATCCAGACAGAGTTGATCGGGCTGGAAGCTCTGGCGTAACCAGTTCTGGACGCTGGGGATCTGGCTGGTCCCGCCGACGACTAGAACCTTGGAGATATCCTTGCGGGTACAACGCGCCTGCTGGAGGAGTTCGGTGAGACAACTATCTAGCTGGGTAAAAAAGCCCCGCGCTGTCAATAGCTCCTGAAGTTGGGCGCGGGTGACGCTGAGTTCGTAGGTCGTGAAATTCTCTTCATCTAAGTAGGCTTCTTCGTGGCTGTCGGCGGTGGAGAGGGCGATTTTAATGCGCTCGGCGACCCGTTGGAGACGATAACTGCGGGGGATACGCCATTGTTCTGCCAGAGCCTGGGCCAGCCACACATCTATATCACTCCCGCCCAGGGTCCGGCCCGCCTTAGCCAGGACACGAGCAGTGCGGGGGCGTTGGTCGCGCCGCTTGAGTGCCCATTTCAAAAAGAACCCCTCGGGTTTACCCGGTTCAATCAAGGCCAAGTCCAGCGTCCCGCCGCCAAAATCGAATACCAAGACCATCTGACTATCCTGGGCCTGATAGCCTAGGGCCGCAGCGGTAGGTTCATCGAGCAGTTGCACACGGTCACACTGCCAACCTGCCACTTGGGTCCCCAACCACTGCCGATAGGACTCGAAACTATTGACGGGCACCGTGAGCACGACCTGTTGCGGAGTCTCGCCCTGGGCCTGGAGTTGCTGAAAGAGCCGGCCGAGGAACCACGCTCCCACCTGTTCAAAAGTCAGCCCCACCCCGTCCACCTGGGGCAAAAATCCCTGGACCTTGGCCCCAATCCCACGCTTGAAACCACTGAAGTAGCGCGGGTCTCCCGGTAAATCTAAACCCTGGTCGCGCACCTCCTGTCCACACTGGATTTGGCCTAGACCCTGGACGTAGACCAAACTTGGAATCAAGCTGGGGTTGGGCGGGTCCTGGTAACTAAGGCGGCCCAAGGCGACGGTCTGGGCCTGACGAGTGATGGAGTTCCACCGACTCACCACAGTATTGCTGGTCCCAAAATCAATGGCATACATAGTAAGCAGTCTGCCATAAATAAAACCCCCACCGGGGGCGGCGGGGGTTCACCTACCATCGGTCACTATTGGGCGGGGTCGCCGTTGGTCGTGGGGAGGGCTTGGATACCAGCGGTCACGGGAATCTTGCGAGTCGTGCTCGGCTCGGCCTTGGGGAGGGTCAAGGTCAAGATGCCGTCTTGGAAGTCAGCTTGTACTTTGTCCGTATCCACTCGACCGGGCAGGGACAACTGACGGGAGAACTTCCCGTAGCGGAACTCGCTACCGTGGGCGACTTCTTGCTCTTGGTACTTACTGTAGCTATGGGAAGCACGGATAGACACAGCCGTAGGGTCCACCTGTATGTCTAGATCTTCGCTTTTGACCCCAGGCAGGGCGGTACGGAGAATATAGGCGTTCGGCTGCTCCCGGAGTTCCATAGCGGGCGCGAAAAAAGTCTCGGCCTTAGGCTTAGTGAATACATCCACTAAGAGACGGTCCATCTGCCGTAGCATCGCCGTCTCGCGCAAGGGTGCCCAACGAATAATTGCCATTGCGTCTCCTTGAATTGACTTGAGTGTAACTATATCAATTGTAATTAGTCTGTTTGCAGTGCGGCAAGTCCTAATTTGACCCAGGCTGACCCTAGGCGTATACTGTGCTAACCTTTGCCACTACCGCACCATGAGCCATCAATTGCGTTTGGGGATCTCGATTAGTCTGGCCTACCCTGACCAAGACCGAGCACTCTTTCGCGGGAAGACGCTCCAGTATGTCGAAGAACAGTTAGTCCTCGGCGTAGCCCGCCACGGAGCAGTTCCTGTTCCCTTAGTAGACCTCAAGAGTGATGAGGGAGCCTACCGGGTGCTTTGGGGGCTAGATGGACTGTTGCTCTCGGGGGGGGCGGATGTGAGCCCTGGCAACTATGGCGAGGACCCCCTCAATCCGGCCTGGGTAGGCGATCCGGTGCGCGATGCTTACGAGTTACGCCTCGTCAAAGCTGCCCGTGAACAACATTTACCAATTTTGGGGATCTGCCGGGGCGCACAACTTTTGAATGTCGCCTTGGGCGGGACCCTCTACCAGGACATCACTACCCAAGTGACCGCGAGTCTTCTGCACCGTTGTCCAGAACGCTATGACCGCATGGAACACCGGGTCCATCTCAAAGCGAATTCCTGGCTCAGCACCCTCTACCCCGAAGCCGACCTCGTAGTCAACACCGTCCACCACCAAGCTGTGAAGACCCTCGCGCCCGGTCTCACGCTCGCCGCCCAAGCCCCTGATGGGGTTTGTGAGTCCTTTGAGCGTATCAATGAGCGGGAATGGCTCGTAGGTATCCAGTGGCATCCCGAGTGGTTAGACGGACAGGACCACCGGGTAGACGGCAACCGTGTCCTCAAGGAATTCCTCCAAGTCTGTCACCGCCGGACCCTACTACGGAGTGCTCTCACCGTCAAAGTTAGTTAAAGCTAAAGGATGAATAGGGGAGGCAGTTGGACACGAACCGCCGCCAAATGATAAATAAAGGTGTGCAAGCTGTATGACAGGAGTATTTCTTTATACGGAGGAGTGTTATTTAATATAGAAGAGTATTGCTTTGTACAGATTTGTGTTACTTGATGTAAGGGAGCATTACTTGATATAGAGAAATGTTGCTTTGTACAGAAGAGTATTTTTTTGTAAAAACGAGGTTTGCTTGTAGTTTTTTATTGGTGAGCAAGTAGAAGAGACGCCGCTCTTGATAAGCTCTTTAAATTCCCCTGAAAAAGGGGAATTTATGGGGATCGCTTGGGTACGACTTAGACACTCGTGGCTGGAGCGTCCTTTTGACCCGTGGGGCGGGGTTTTTTTGAGAGTATCATGACCGTAGTTCAGACGGTTTGTTATGATCACCGCCACCACCGCCGCCTTCTGTGAAGGCATCCAGTATTTCCGTACCCAGCCTGATGAAGACCAGACCCCGGTGATTGCCGAGGGAGCGACGGCGATTGCTGACCCGACAGACCCCCAAGCGGTCTACCAGACCTTGCTCGCCGCCGATGCCCTGCGCTATCTGACCCTACAGGTGACAGCAAGCAAAGCCTCGGGCCATCCGGGCGGATTTGCAAGCTCTGTCGAAGCCTATGCCGCTCTAGTCATGCTGGGCCACAAAAATATCCTCACCGAAGTGGGCCACCATGCCCCCGGTTTTTATAGTGCGATGTTCCTGGATAGCTCCTTAGAAGCCATGGGCATCCATACCGTGACACAATTGCGCGAACGCTTCCGAGAACGCCATGGTTTACTCGGGCATCTCTCGGGCCTTATCCCCGGTATCCTTGCTCCGGCAGGACCCTTGGGTCAGGGTCAACACTTTGCGATGGCAGCCGCACGGTTGCACCCAGAGAAACTTTTTCCCTTCACGATTGGCGATGGCGGCTTGGGCGAACCCTATATCCTCAGTGCCATGGGTCACTTCCACACGGCGTTCCCCCAGACGACGAACTTTTTGCCGGTGTTGGTCTGGAACGGTTATAGCCAGGAACATCACAGTATGGTCTCGACCTGGGATAACGAGCGCATGGTCCAATTCTGGCGGGGCAACGGGTTTGAAGAAGTCTTCTTGGTGGATGCTAAGCAGTACGATGACCAAGGCCAAGCCGGGGACTACGTGGACAGTACCTGTTTTAGCTGGGAGCACCGGCTGGCCTTTACCCAAGCGGTCCTAACGACGATGCAGCAAGCCGCCCAAAACGCCCTCTCTGGGAAACTAACGGTATTCATCCTCAAACAACTGAAGGGTGCGGGGGTCCACGCGAAGGGAGCCAAGTCCCATAACCTCTATGCCCACCACACCCTAGAGAATCCAGACATCGTGCAGGCCCTCCAGACCCGCGCCTTGACTCCGGCAGCTTGGGCTTTGGTGCGGATGAACATGAAGCGAGCGGGCGGGGGACCCGCCGCCCAGACCGCTGTTACCGAGTCCGTCTTCCCGGTGTTGGAACTGGGAACTTTGCCCCTAGAGGAATTCCCGGTGGGCGCGAAACAAGTGGCGACAACGGCGATGGGCAAGCTGGTGGGAGCCGTCGGACAGCAGGACCCCAATTTCTTAGTCACCAATGCCGACGGGAACGAAGCCTCGGGGATTGCCAACATCAACCAAGCCCTCCAGATTCGCCATCCCACGCTAGACCCGCTCTATTTCCAGGCCCCCCAAGGACAGGTCTACGAGCCTTTGAGTGAGGATGCCTGTGCCGGACTTGCGGCGGGACTGAGTTTGATGGGAGCTAGGACCCTGTGGTGTTCCTATGAATCCTTTGCCATCAATGGTTTACCGATTTGGCAGACCGTGACCCAGGCGATGGCAGAATTGCGCCGTCCCACCCCCAGTACGGTCACACTATTTACCGCCGGGGCCTTGGAGCAGGGACGCAATGGCTGGACCCACCAACGCCCAGAGATTGAAAATTACTTCGCTGCCATGATGCGTAACGGTAATATCTTCCCGGTCTTCCCGACCGATGCCAATTTCATTCAAGTGGCCTACCAGTGGGCTTTGTCTACCTTTAACAAGGGGATTGTAATTACCGCGAGTAAGTCCCCGTTACCCGTGCGGACCACCTTTGCTCAGGCTTGGCAGGGGTTGACCCAGGGCGCGATCGTGCTAGCGGACACACCTGGAACGGGACAAGTCGTTTTTGCGGTGGTCGGGGATATGACGCTGTTGCCCGTGTTTGAGGCCACACAGCTCTTGATTGACCAAGGAATCGGGGTGCGAGTGGTGTCGGTGGTCAACCCGCGCCGTCTCTATCGCCCCACAGATGTTGCCTGGGAGACTTGTAGTCAACCGGACGGGGATTTTCTGGATGATGCGGGGTTTGCGGCAATGTTTGGGGGAGAGGTGTTGATTGGGGTGACGGGCGGGGCCAGTGGCGTACTAGAGCCCATCCTGCTCCGCTCCACCGCCCCTAAGCGCGAGACTTTTGCCTGGAAGCGGGGCGAGACTACCGCCAGTCCCACCGAACTGATGGACTTCAACGGTCTCTCCGCTCAGGCTCTCGTCCAGCGGGTCTTGGCGTTGGTGGGCTGATGGCACCGAAAATCCTAGTCCTCGACGATGACCCCACGGGTTCGCAGACCGTCCATAGCTGTCTATTGCTGACCCAGTGGGACCCCGCGACTTTACTGGTGGGGCTGCGGGATAGTTCACCGTTGCTGTTTATCCTCACCAATACCCGCGCCCTGACCCCAGAACGGGCCGCCCAGACGACCCGTGAAGTCTGCCGGAACCTCAAGCAAGCCTTGCGTGTGGCGGGGATCACGGATTTCCTGGTGGTCAGCCGATCGGACTCGACCCTGCGCGGGCACTATCCCCTAGAGACCGATGGGATTGCCGAGGAACTCGGACCTTTCGATGCTCACTTCCTGGTCCCGGCTTTTTTTGAGGGCGGCAGAGTTACCCGTGGGAGCATTCATTATCTCTATGTCCAGGGGGTCCCGACACCCGTCCATGAGACCGAGTTTGCCCAGGATTCGGTGTTTGGCTACCACCACAGTTACCTGCCGGATTATGTGGCTGAGAAGACCGGGGGCCGGATTCCCGCCGACCAAGTGGAACGTTTTTTGTTGGCAGACTTGAGGGCCGGGGTCCAGACGAGGTTACTGGGGTTACAGGGGAATCGCTGTGTGGTCGTGGATGGCGAGATCCAGAGCGATTTAGACCAATTTGCGGCAGCGGTATTGGCGGCTGTAGCCCAGGGGAAGCGGTTTTTGTTTCGCAGTGGGGCGAGTCTCATCACGGCCTTGGCTCATCTTCCCCCCCAACCCGTCCCCGCCGAGGCAATGGCGAATTACGTGCGCGGCGGGGCCGGGGCGGTCCTGGTCGGTTCCCATGTCAAGAAGACCACCGCCCAACTGACTCAACTTCTGCAAGCTCAGGGCACCGTTCCC
>Ga0163154_10004180_pt1 | contig 19185 bp, 15 predicted proteins | sample OliLakLV19MP9P1_FD_148649 | JGI IMG/M metagenome (GOLD analysis project Ga0163154, IMG submission 148649) | Freshwater microbial mat bacterial communities from Lake Vanda, McMurdo Dry Valleys, Antarctica - Oligotrophic Lake LV.19.MP9.P1 | ecosystem: Environmental > Aquatic > Freshwater > Lake >...
GCCCCGCGGCGCGCGCCCGATGAGCTCGGCGTGCCAGTCCTCTTGGAAGAGCCGGCTGAACTCGAACGAATAGCGGTACGCGTAGCGCGGCGCGAGCGTCTTGTGGAGCTCGATCTGGGCGCGCGCGTTCGCGCGGTTCTGGGCGTCGTTGGTGGACACGGGGGCGGCGGAGTGTAGCCATGCAGCGCGGTCGGTACCAGCGCGACAGATGCGACCTGGACGAGCTCCGTGCGTATGGGCCGCTAAGCTCTGCAGATATGGGTGACCTCGGGGCAGAACCACGACCGAATACCTCGCGCGCGCGCCGGATCACCTCGGTCGCGGCGGCGCTCGTCGTCGCCGCCACTGCGATGCTCGCGCTCGCCTGGCACGACGTCTTGCCCGGCGGTTGGCGGCTGCGTGGCTACGTCCGGCCGCACTGGAAGCACGAAGCCGCCGAGCGCGCCGCGCATCGCGCCGCGCGGCTCGCAGGCTTCGCGTGTGAGCCGGTCCAGCGCGGCAGTGTCGTGTTCATTGGGTCGTCGACGATCGAGCGCTTCCCGCTCGAGGCCGCGTTCCCAGGCGTGCGCTGCGTCGATCGTGGCATCGGTAACGAGACGCTCCCGGAGTTACTCGAGCGGGTGCCCAGCTCGTTGCCGCCCGAGCCCAAGGCGGTCGTGGTCTATGCGGGCTCGGTCGACGTGCGCTGGCTGGCGCGGCCGCCCGAGGAGGTCGCCGCGCACGCGGAGTCGCTGCTGGACCTGCTCGCGCAGCATGTGCCCTTGGCCCCGATCGTATGGATCGGCGTCCTGCCCGATCGGACGCAGGAGTCTGGCGCCGCGGCGCGCGTGGCGGCGCTGAACGAGTCGCTCGCGGAGCTCGTCGGGCGGCGCGGAGGCACGTTCGTCGCGACCCACCGGCCGCCCCTCGTCGACGATCAGGGGCGCCTCGATCGACATCACTCAGAAGACGACCTGCACCTCTCCGAGCGCGGGTACGACGTGCTCGCTGCGTGGCTCCGCGCTGCGCTCGCGCCGCTCGCCGGCGGAGGGTGACCGAGGCGCACAAGAGGTTCCGCGCGGGGACTCGAGCGCAGTTCCTTGCGCAAGGTGACCGCCGAGGTCGATGATCCCGCTCCCGACCTCGCACCCCGATGCCGTTGGCCTCTTAGGTCGAGCGTACGCGCCGCTGCTCGCAGCATTGCAACGTGAGTGAACGACCGCTGCTACCGGTGGCGACCCGCAGCCATCAACGGACCCCCAGATCCCCTTATTGCGAGCGCCTTCCCCTTCACGATTGCGGATATTTGGGGATGCAGTGCTCACTGCCGGCACCAAGGAGAGATTATGGGTTCCGAAGCAGAAGCGGCGGCGGCACGTTTTCCTGGCACGAGTGCGTCAATCGGTCGCGCTTTGACTCAGAGCGAGCAGGTGCAAGACAAGGTGGAGCGGGCAGCGGCCGATCTGTCGACGGTCAACGCTGTGCTGAAGAAGGAAATCGGCGGGTTCGTTCCGCTAAGACAAATCGAGCTTGCGCTCAGTCAGAGCGAGGTGATTGAAGCCAAAGTCCAGGAAGCTGCAGAGGAACTAGAAGCGGTCAACGATGCGCTCGCGCAGGAGATTGACGAACGCCACGAGCTGGAGCATCGGCTCTCGAAGAGCGAGGGCGCGTTGCATGAGAGTCGGGCCGAGGGGAGGCGAGCTCGCCACAGCGCGTTGCACGACGCGATCACCGGGCTACCGAATCTGACGCTTTTCAATGACCGGTTGCACGGCGCATTGGCGCAAGCCCAGCGTCACAAATGGCGGCTGGCCGTGATGTTCATCGACCTCGATGAATTCAAGAGTATCAACGATACGCACGGGCATGACACCGGCGACCGCGTGCTGCAGATGGTGGCGCACCGGCTACAGGATGCCGTGCGCGAGGGCGACACGGTCAGCCGGCGCGGAGGTGACGAGTTTCTCTTCATCGCATTGGAAGCCAAAGACGAATCCGCCGCGTCGACCGTTGCAGCCCGTATCATCGCCTGCATCGCCGAAACGTGCGACATCGATGGTGTGACATTCACGGTGAAAGCCAGCGTCGGTATTGCCCTCTATCCAGAGGACGGGTGCACGGCGCAGGAACTTCTCAAGCACGCCGACGTCGCGATGTATGCCGCGAAGCAACAGAAGCAAGGTGCGGTGCTCTTCAGCCAGCTCCCGCGCTAATAGCTAATCCCAACCCCTCGACTGGCTTCGACGTCGGAGCGCGCTCGATCGGCGCGCTGCTTCACGTACCTGGCGGTGAGGAACCTCGGCGCGCTGACGGCGGACACGGGAGCCTGGCGTGGCGGCGGTGAACGAGTCGCTCGCGGAGCTCGTAGGGCGGCGCGGAGGCACTTTCGTCGCGACCCACCGGCCGCCCCTCGTCGACGATCAGGGGCACCTGGACCGCGACCACTCCGAAGACGACCTGCACCTCTCCGAGCGCGGGTACGAGGTGCTCGCTGCGTGGCTCCGCGCTGCGTGCGCGCCGCTCGCCGGCGGAGGGTGACCCGGGGCGCACAAGGGGTCCCGCGCGGGGACTCGAGCGCAGTTCCTTGCGTGAGATGACCGCCGAGGTCGATGATCCCGCACCCGACCTCGCACCCCCAGCGCTCCCTTGCTCAAGAACGTCGGCTCCAACTGGACCCTCAACGGGCTCCAGATCCTCGCCTTCCTGGTCCTCGCGCAGTTCATCCTCGAGGCGCTCGGGGAGGACATGCGTGGTCTTTGGGGCGCGCTCGTCGCGGTCCTCGGGCCACTGCAGCTCCTCGTGCTGGGCGTGCCGATGGCGTCCGTGCGGTTCGTGTCCGGGCACGTCGCGAAGGGTGACTTCGCAGCGGCCAATCGCGTCCTGGCGACGTGCTTCGCCGTGATGGTGGCGATGGGGATCGTCGCTCTAGTCGTGTCGGCGCCCCTTTACTTCGGCTTCGAGGCGGGGGTGCTCCATGATTGGGATCTCACGGCGGAAGAGGCCACGGACGCACGCTTCGCGTTCGTGATCATGGCCGTGCACGTCGCCACGGGATTTGCATTGATGCTGCCCTACGCCGTATTCGCGGCGTACCACGACTTCGTCGTGCGCAACGTGATCATGGCCGGTGGGCTCGTCCTGCGCCTCGCGCTGACGCTCGTCCTACTGGAGCTGAGCGCCACCCTGACGGTGCTCGCGACGGTGCAGCTCCTGGTGGCAGCCGCTGAGTTCGTCGCTGCTGTCTTGGTCTCGCGACGGCGGCACCCGAACACGAAGCTCTCCTTGGTCGGCGTCGACATGAGCCTCTTGCGACCGATCTTCGCCTTCAGCGGCTTCGCGATGTTGTTGAACATCGGCGCGCTGCTAGCGTTCCGGGTCAGCGCCCTCGTGATCGGCGTTTACATGCCCCGTGCGGCGATCACGACCTACGAGTACGGCAGTATCGTCTTCGAGCCGTTCTTGAACATCGTCCTGGCGATCGGCATGGTCGTCATGCCGCTCGCAACGAGCCTGGAAGCGCAGGGGAGAATGGCCGAGCTCGTGCCGATCCTACGGAAATGGACCAAGATCGCGAGCTGCCTCGTGTTCCTCGTCGGCTTGTGGCTCTTCGTCGTGGGCCCAGCTTTCCTCAGCTGGTGGCTCACGGACGATTATCGCCCGGAGATGGGCCGCGTCCTGCAGATCCTCGTCGTGTCGTTCTTGGTGTTCCTGCCCGTGCGCGGCGTCGCGCTGCCCATCCTGATGGGGATGGGGCAGCAGGCGAAAGCCGCGCTGGCGCTGCTCGTCATGGGCATCTTGAACGTCGCGCTCAGCGTCGCGCTCGTCGGCCGTTACGGCCTCGACGGCGTCGCGCTCGGCACGGCGGTCCCGAACGTCCTGTTCGCGGCCTACGTGCTCGCGCTCGCGGTCCGGGCGATCGGCGCAAACGGCCGCGTCATCGCGTGGGACGGGTTCGTGCGCCCGCTGGTCGGCGCTGGGGTCGCGGCCGCCTTCTTGGCCGCGTGGGACGCCGCCTGGCCGGTGGCGGGGTTCTTCCCGCTACTGTTCTCGGGCCTCGCCTATGTCGCGGTCTTTGCCGTGATGCAGGTCGTCTTCGTGTGGCGCGGCGACCCCGAGGTCGACCTACTGGCGCTCCTGCGCGCCAGGCTCGCAGCCCGCACGCGCGCTCCGCAGTGAGCCCCCAGCCCCGATTCGAGCCCGGCCAGCCCTTGATCGAATGGCCACCGCGGCCCAGCGTAGGTACAGGGGGAGGGGCCACCCACCCCCAAACGGGCCCATGTTCCACCATCTCTGTGTCTTCGCCCTCGTCGGCGCGCTCGGAGCGCCGATCGCGCCCACGTTCACTTCAGAGGTGGACTCGCAGGAGCCCCCGCAAGATGCCTCGGTCGATGCCACCTGGGCGCGGCTCGCGCGGGAACTCGATACGCTGCTGCCGGGCGCTCCGGCCGTCGACGCGACCTGGACCTCCGCGCGCGAGCTGCGTGAGCGCGGGAATGCTCCGCCGCCGGCGCTCGAAGCGGTCTCGCGCGCACGCGTCACGCGCGCGCTAGGGAGCGACCTCGCGGTGTTCACGCGCGAGGTCGAGCTCGCCGCGGCCGCGGGCTTCGCGACGCGCGAGGCGTTGGCGGCGTCGGTACTCGAGTCGCTCGCGAGCGCGCCCGTACCCAGTCCCGACCGGCAGACGCCGGGGATCTGGGCACGTGTCGAGGCTTTGCAGCGCACGCTCGAGCTCCCGCCTAGCAAGCTGGCGCCTTGCGTCGAGGGCCTCGCGCACCGCGCATTGGAGGCCGGCGAGGACCCCCTCGTCGAGCGCATCGCGCGCACACCCGGCCTCGCGGCCGCCGTCGCGCCCGCGTTCGAGCGTTGGTACGTCGCGCGCGTTTTCACAGGCCAGGAGGTCCACCGCGGCGTCATCCATGCTGCGCGCTCGGCGGCGACGTATCCAGAGGCGCTGCCACGCACGCTCGTCAGCGACGGAAGGCTCGCCGAGGCCGTGCGCAGTGCGCTCGCCAAGGGGCCCGGAGAGGTCGAGCTGACAGAGCTCGCGCTGCAGCACGCGGACACCCTGGCGTTGGCGCCCGCCGAGCGCCTGGCGTTGGCGCGCGATTCGCTCACGCGCGTGAGGCTCGAGTCGCCGGACCTCACGGCGCGGCTCACGCGGTACCTGGCGCTGGAGGGCGCGGATCCTTCGGAGCCGGTGTGTCTGCGCGCGTCGTTCTTCGCAGCCGTGCGAGCACGCGACTGGGGCGCGGTGCTCCCGCGCCTCGAGGCCGCGCAGCGCGCCAACGCGCTCACCCCGCCAGACGCGCCGGTCGTCGCCGCGGTCCAGGCCGAGGTCGCGCGCCGTGAGGCGGAGCGCCTGGAGTACACGCGCCTCGACCTCGCAGGCACGTGGAGCGTCGCGCTCTTCGTCGACGGGCGGCGCGAGGCCACGTTGCAGAGCGTCGAGCTCTATCGCCGGGCGGAAGGCGCCGTCGAGTTCCTGCGCTGCACGCTCCGCGGCCCCGGCGGTGACCTCGGGACCGCGTTCTCCACGCTCTACGACCCACGCAAGAAGACGTTGGCGTTGAAGTTCCAGCGCAACGTGTGGCTCGAACCGCTCACCCCTGTCATGCAGCTCTCGGGCTCAATGCGCCTCTTCGAGCCGGCGGGCACGGCTTTCGAGTGGACCATCGACAGCCCGCCTGGCTCGTCGAAGCTGTCGATGATCTGGACCCGCTGAACGGAACGCGGCACCGGCCGCCCGCGCGACTTGCGCTCGGGCGGCCGGTGCCATGACGGTCGTCAGCTGGCGCTCAACCGCCGACGGCGGGGGCTTGCAATTCGTCGACGATGCGCTTCGCCCCGTAGACCTGGTGCAACGCACCCATGATCCCACGGCTGTCGACGGACACCGAGCGCGCCTGCACCTCGGAGTAGGCGTAGTTGCCGATGAGGCTCTGGATGTTGCCGTCGAAGATCAGGCCGACGACCTCACCCTTAGCGTCGATCACCGGCGAGCCAGAGTTGCCGCCGATGATGTCGTTCGTCGACACCAGGTTGAACTGGGTCTTCATATCGATCGAATCGGCCTTCTTCGTCCACGACTCGGGCAGCGTGTACCACTGCTCGCCGGCGCGCTCCTTCGCCTTCTCGAAGGCGCCTGCGAACTCCGTGAACGGCGCGACATCGCGGTCGCCGTCCTTGTAGCCCTTGATCGCGCCGAACGAGAGGCGCAGGGTGAACGTCGCGTCGGGGTAGACGTTCTCGCCGAAGACTGCGAAGCGCGCCGCTGCGATCTTCGCATAGGCCGCGCGCTCGGCGGACAGGACGCGGTCCTCGTGCTGCTTGCGCAGCTCGCGCGAGAGCGGGTCGATGGCCCGCACGAGCCCGATGAGCGGGTCGTTCGCAGCCGCGACGACGTCTGCGCCGCCCTCGGCGAGCCGTTTGCGCTCTGCCACATCCATGAGCTTCGAGCCCAGGATGCACTCCTCGGCGCGCGCGCGCGGCGCCTTGCCGGCGAGCGCTGCGACGACGAGCGGATCGTTCGCGCCGAGCATCTCGGCCATCTGCGAGAGCGCGCTCTCGAGGCGCATGACCTCGAACTCGGGGTACAGCGGCGCGGGCGAATAGAGCCGCTGATGGAGCTGCGACAGGCCGGCGTCGCCGTATTCGCGCAGGCGGTCGGCGCTGGCCTTGTGCAGCTCGTCCGTGAGGCGCACGATCATCGTCGCGAAGGCGGCGAGCTCGGAGCCGAGCGCCATGTTCGGGCCACCGGCGGCGTTGTAACGTTTCGCGATCGAGAGCGCGGCCTTCTGTGCGGCGGCGACCTCGTCCCACGCGCTGCCCCATTGGGCCTTCCACTCGGGGTTCTTCTCGACCATCGCGCGCAAGGCAGCCTCCTCGGCGCGCTTCGCCTCGAACACGGCCGGGTCCAAGAGCCCCGCCATGCGGCCCACGTACACCTTGCGGCTGTTCTGGACGCTGAAGAGGTCGCCTTCGGCGATGCGCCGGTGCTCGGCGCTCTTGCCAGAGAATATGTTGAGGAGCACTTCTTGGCGCATCAACCTGTGCAGCACCGACGGCACCGCGGTGTCGCGTAGGTACTCGAGGTGCGCGACGGTGTTCAGGCGCTGTGTGCTGCCGGGGTGGCCCGTGACGAAGACGAGGTCACCGTCAGCAGACCCGCTCTCGCTCCAGCGCAAGAAGTGCTCCGGCTTGTACGGCTTGCCGCCCTCGTAGATGCGGAAGAACGTGACGTCGAGGCAGTAGCGCGGGTACTCGAAGTTGTCGTTGTCGCCGCCGAAGAAGGCGATGTTCTTCTCGGGCGCGAAGACGAGGCGGATGTCCTCGAAGCGCTTGTACAGGTAGAGGTGGTAGCGGCCGCCCTGGTAGAGGGTGACGACCTCGGCGTGCATGCCGGTGTTCTTCTTCGCGGCGTCCTCGAGCTCGGCGATCGCTTTGCGGCGCGCGGCGCCGGCGGCCGCCGTTTCGAGGCCCTTGGCCGGGCCATCGACTTTGTCGGTCACGTCCTCGATGGTCCAGAGCACGTCGAGGTGCAGGTCCGGGCACTTGGGCTCGTCCTGCAGCGTCTTCGCGTAGAAGCCGTGCTCGAGCAGGTTGTTCTCGGCCGACGAGAGGCGCTCGAGGATGTCCGACGCCACGTGGTGGTTGGTCATCACGAGGCCATCGGCGGACACGATCGAGCCCGAGCCGCCGGTCGACACGCGCACCGACGACTTCTGGACGTGCTCGAGCCACGCGGGGGTGACCTCGAACCCGTAGCGCTCTTTCAGGAGCTCCGTCGGCGGGTTGTTGAAGAGCCACATGCCCTCGTCGAGCCCTGTGTGAGCCGCAGCGGGGAGGGCGGAGAGGGCGAGGAGGGCGCCGGTGAGGCCGGCGAAGGAGAAGTTCTCGAGCATAGGGTCCTGTCTGGGGCGAGCTTGGTGGGCGTACGGTTGTACCGGGGACCGGCGCCACCGGCCAGGGGTCAGGCCGTGGACCACGGATCCTTGGAAGGAATCGTTACGTCCCTCGAACCCGCACGCGGCCCTGGCGCAGGCCGGCGCTCATGCGCCGCGACGGCCGCGGAATTGGAGGGCGAGCAAGAAGCACTCGGCCTCGTGGGTGCCGGCGATGCGCCGCATGGCATGCATGGCAGAATCGGCCTTGTTGACGAGCGCCAACGTCCTCGTGCGATCGAAGTGTGCCGCGACATCGTAGTCGGCCCTGTGGCGCAGCTCCTGCAGGTCGATCAGTGCGTCAGCGACCAGCTTCAGTTCGCTGCTCGGCGGACCCTCGAGCTGCTCGACCCAAGTGTTGGACGAGCGCGAGAGAAACGCTCTCGCGGCAGCGCGCATTACACCGTGCTCGTACTCCCGGAAAAGGGCCTCACGCATTGTATGGCGCCTGCGACCAGCGACGAGGAACCGTGCGCTAGTCGAGACGAGCTCGTGGAAGAGCCCGTAATAAGCGGTCGACACTGCGCGACGGAGGCTCGCTTGCCTCGGTCGCCCTGTCTCTTTCAGCGCAAGCCGACGGGCCTTAGCCAGGAGGTCGTCCGAGAGGGCCATATGTCACGCGGCCTCTCGGGCGTCGATGAACTCGACGTAGGGCCACGGCTCGATGTCGTGCGAGCCCAGATGCTCGACGATCTTGACGCTCAGCGCGAGCAGGAGATCGCCATCTTCAAAGATCTCTTCGTTGCCCGCCCGTACGACGAGCAGGACCTCGATGGCTTGCTCGCCGACGTGGTCGAAATAGAGCTTGGTACGGATTGCTTCGACCCACTCGGGCAGCTCCAGCTCCCGCAGGAGCCCGTCGATCCGGGTCGTGTCCTTCAACATGTTCGAATGGTAGCGCAAGGGCGGGCGACGTAGGACCGCGCGGGCCGAAGTGGGGTTGCTTTCGATCCCGGGATTGCGCGCTCGTCGGTGCCGACGGGAGCTCAGAAGTCGACCCGCTCGACACGCGCGCGGACCTCACATCGACCCTACGGAAGGTCCACCTCTGCGCTCGCTTGGCCGAACCCCTCGTACTCGGACTCGAAGCGCCTGAGGTCCTGCGCGACGAACGTCGCGAAGTCCCACGGCTCGTCGCTGATCCGCTGCCGCTCTGCTGCACGCAGGAGCCAGAGCCACGCATCGACAGAGGTCCCGTCAGAGACTCGCACCCGGACAGCGATGCGCTCGTAGGCGTCGCCCTCGTATGCATCGAGACGGGCGAGCGCACCATCGTCCACGCCGCGCAGCAGCGCACCGTCGACCCACGCACCAGCGGCGGAGACGAGGCTCGGATAGGTCTCGTCGCGCACACGGCGCCGCGCGAAGCCCACCACCCGCGCCGGGACCGCCGCGAACATGCGGCCGGTCACGCGCCGTTGGAGCTCGGGCACGAGCAGCGTGCCGTAGACGAAGACGTCTTTCACGCCGCCTCTCGCTCGTTCGGTGAACCCGGCCCGTATGCGGCCACCTCGACCCGGAGTCGATCGCCCGAGCCATGGAGCTCGACTCTCCACAGCTCGTCCTGTCCGGAGCGCATGTCCAGCATGGTGCGTCCAGCGTACCCCATGGCGGGCTCCCTCGGGCTGCGGCGGACACCGTCCCCCGCCGATAGAATGCTCGGCCCATGCCCAAGCTCCGCAAGCTGTTCGTCACGACCGCGCTGCCCTACGCGAACGCACCGCTCCACTTCGGGCACATGATGGAGTACGTGCAGGCGGACATCTGGGTGCGGCTCCAGCGCATGCTCGGGCACGAGGTGCACTTCGTCTGCGCCGACGACGCACACGGCGCGCCGATCATGATCGCTGCGGAGAAGGCAGGCCTCTCACCCCAAGAGTTTGTCGCGCGAATCGCGGCGGGCCGCAAGGCATACCTCGACGGCTTCCACCTCTCGTTCGACCACTGGCACTCGACGGACGCGCCGGAGAACCATGCCCTCGCGCAGGACATCTACCGCGCTCTGCGCGCGGAAGGCTTGATCATCGACCGCACGATCGAGCAGTTCTACGACCCGGTGAAGGGTATGTTCCTGCCCGACCGGTTCATCAAAGGCACGTGCCCCAAGTGCGGTACGCCCGACCAGTACGGCGACTCCTGCGAGTCCTGCAGCGCAGTGTACTCCCCCACCGACCTGAAGGACCCGTACTCGGCGCTCTCCGGCGCGAAGCCCGTCCTGCGCCAGACGACGCACAAGTTCTTCCAGCTCTCGAACGAGCGCTGTGTGCGCTTCCTCGCGGAGTGGACTTCGGCGCCTGGGCGCCTGCAGCCAGAAGTCCTGAACAAGATCCGCGAGTGGTTCACGCCGGACGCGGACGGCAAGGTCGCCCTCGCCGACTGGGACATCTCGCGCGACGCGCCGTACTTCGGGATTCGGATCCCGGACACCGAGGACCAATTCTTCTACGTCTGGCTCGACGCGCCGGTCGGCTACCTCGCCTCCTTGCAGGCCTGGTTCGCGCAGAGTGGCCGCGACGTGCATACGTTCCTCGCCGACCCCGCCCTCGAGCAGATCCACTTCATCGGCAAGGACATCACTTACTTCCACACGCTGTTCTGGCCGGCGATGCTGCACTTCAGCGGCCGACGCACACCCGATCACGTCTACGTGCACGGCTTCCTCACGGTCGATGGCGAGAAGATGAGCAAGAGCCGCGGGACCGGCATCGACCCGCTGCATTACTTGCAATTGAACCTCGACGCCGAGTGGCTGCGCTACTACATCGCGGCTAAGCTCAACGCGCGCGTCGACGACATCGATTTCAGCCCAGAAGACTTCACGAACCGCGTGAACTCCGACCTCGTCGGCAAGTACGTGAACATCGCGTCGCGCTCGGCGGGTTTCCTGGCGAAACGCTTCGACGGCGTCTTGACGACGTCGCTCGGCGCCGACGGCGAAGCGCTCCTCGTGGCGCTGCGCGGTGCAAGCGCGTCGATCGCGCTCGCCTACGACGAGCGCGAGTTCGGCAAGGCGCTGCGCGGGGTCATGGCGTTGGCCGACCGCGTCAACGAGTACGTCGACCAGCACAAACCGTGGGAGCTCGCGAAGCAGCCCGGAGCCGACCAGGCCCTGCATGCGGCCTGTACGGTGTGTGTCGAGGCCTTCCGCGTCCTGACCGTCTACCTCAAGCCCGTCCTGCCGGCCCTCGCCGTGCGTGTCGAGGCCTTCCTCGCAGTGCCGCCGCTGGCATGGTCCGACGCCCAACGCGCGCTGGGCGCGCACCGGATCGGCGCGTTCACGCACTTGATGCAGCGGGTCGACCCGAAGAAGCTGGACGCGCTCTTCGACGCCTCCGCGGCTCCCGCGAGCGCTCCGCAGGGTACCCCCGCGGTTGCTCACGCTAGCAAGGCAGTCACGAAGGCTCCGCCAGCCCTTCAGAAGGCCAAAACCACTGCCGTGGACCCTGACGCCCCGGGCGGGGAGCCCCTTGCCCCGGAGATCACGATCGATGACTTCACCAAGGTCGATCTGCGCCTCGCGCAGATCGTGCTCGCCGAGCCGGTCGAAGGCAGCACGAAGCTCCTGCGGCTGACGCTCGACGTGGGCGAAGGTCGGACGCGCAACGTCTTCAGCGGCATCGCCAGCGCCTACACCCCCGAACAGCTCACCGGTAAGCTGACCGTCCTCGTGGCGAACCTCGCTCCCCGGAAGATGAAGTTCGGCGTCTCCGAGGGCATGGTCCTCGCCGCCAGCCACAACGACGAGGCCACGCACCCCGGCCTCTATGTCCTGGAGCCGTGGCCAGGCGCGATCCCTGGGCTGCGCGTTCGCTGAGCGCGTCGGCGGCCGAGCGCTCGAAGCCGGGACATCGTCTCGGCCCACGTACGCCACGCTGCGGGTACGAGGACGGCCGCGAGCTCCGCCGGTGATTCGAACCGGCACAGCAGGTGCTGGACGACCTTGCCCTCTGCCGACCGTTGGCTGTGGACGATCAGAATCTGGCCTCGCTTCTTGCGTACGATCGGCGTGTAGTGCTCAGATTCTCAACTGGGCACTACACGCGCGAGCCCCCCGCCATGCGTCCCGCCAAACAGGTCATCGTCGACCTCCATCAGCTCGAGCTGTCCGTCTCGGCGCTGGGCTTCTTCCGCATCTTACGGCCAGGCCACTTCCCAGCTTTCGAGCCAGCGCTCGAGCGCGGAGGACAGTCGAGCGACCTCGGCGAGCGGCTCCTTGCTTGCGAATCACCTCCGACCGCCGACGCTCTCGCGCCTGGGCTCCATTTCGCACGCGGCTTCGTGCGGCACTACCTGACCGCCGTCGCCGCGCGGGGAGAAGCCGAGCGAGGCGCGCCACTGCCGCCTGACCTGGCGCAGCTCCAACAGTTTTTCGAAGCGCTCCCACCGCTCACCGGTGGCGAATACGCGACGATCGAGACGCTCGCCGCGGCGTGGGAGGCACTCGACGGCGTCGTTCGCCGGGACCTCTCGGCATTCAAGGGCTCCGTGCACGAGTACCTGCAGCGCAGGGACTCGGCCTGGCACGGGGCAGGGCGAGTCACGTTCCATCTGGCCGAGCAGAAGAACAACGAGGCCGCGCCGTTCGCATTCCTCGCGACCACCAGCGAAGAGGGCACCGACGGCCGTACGCGCCACGTTCCGCTCGGGCGCGCGCTCGCGCGCGTCGACGCGGACGCGGCGGACCTGCTGCGCCTCCTCCGCCCCGTGCACGAGGCGGCCAAGCGCAGCGTGCTCGTCCAGAAGCTCTGGGACTCGGGCGCGTTGCACCACCCGCTGGCGTGGGGCATCGAGGACGCCTACGCGTTCCTGCTCGCCGTGCCGGACTGCGAGGCGGCGGGGATCACGGTGCGCGTGCCGAACTGGTGGCGCGCACGGCGCGCAGGCGGCGTGCGCGCATCCGCGAGGGTGGGCTCGAACGCGCCTAGCGGCATGGGCCTCGCAGCGCTGCTCGATTTCGATGCGGGGCTGACACTCGATGGCGAGCGCCTCAGCGCGACGGAGGAGCGCGCGCTGCTCGCCGGCGCGCGCGGCCTGCGCCTCGTCCGCGGCCAATGGGTCGAGGTCGATCCCGAGCGCCTGCGTCAGGCGGTGTCGTTGTTCGGCACGCTCGCCGAGCGTGCGCAGCGCGGCGAGCTCGGGCTCGCCGAGGGCCTGCGCCTGCTCGCCGGCGCCACCGACGATGCGCTCGACCAAGGCTCGTTCGCAAGCCACGAAACCGCCGTATGGTCGGGGGTGGAAGCAGGCTCGTGGCTCGCGGAGCTGCTCGCGCGCCTCGCCGAGCCAGAGACCTCTGCGGCGACGGATCCCGGCGCCGTGCTGCACGGCACGCTGCGCCCTTATCAACGCAAGGGCGTCGCATGGCTGCTGTTGCTCGCTCGCCTCGGCCTCGGCGCATGCCTCGCGGACGACATGGGTCTCGGCAAGACGATTCAGGTGATCGCGCTGATGCTCGTGCTCGCGCGCGAAGGCGAGCACGGGCCGCACCTGTTCGTCTTGCCGACGTCGCTGCTCGGGAACTGGCAAGCCGAGCTCGCGAAGTTCGCGCCCACCCTGCGTGTGTTCGTGGCGCATCGTTCCGAGGCGAGCGCAGAGGAGCTCGCGAAGCCGAAGCTGTCGTCGGTCGACGTCGTGCTGACGACGTACGGGACGGTAGGCAGCCTCGCTTGGGCGCAGAAGCGAGCGTTCGGGCTGCTCGTGCTCGATGAAGCGCAAGCGATCAAGAACGCGGGCACGCGCCAAGCCAAGAGTGTCAAGGAGCTGCGTGCGCGCATGCGCATCGCGTTGACGGGCACGCCGGTCGAGAACCGTCTGGGTGATCTCTGGTCGCTGTTCGACTTCTTGAATCCTGGCCTCCTGGGCGGCCCGAAGGAGTTCACCTCGTTCACGCAACGACTGTCGGCCGACGGCGGCCCGGGGTTCGCGCCCCTGCGCCGCCTGTTACGCCCGTACATCCTGCGCCGGATGAAGACTGACCCTGGCATTGCACCCGATTTGCCGGACAAGACCGTGATGCAGGTCCTGTGCGGGCTGAGCCCCGTGCAGGTGGCGCTCTACCAGGACACGGTGCGAGAGCTCGCGGTGACGCTCGAGCGCGCCGACGGCATCGAGCGTCGCGGCTTGGTGCTGGCCTCGCTCATGCGCCTGAAGCAAATCTGCAATCACCCGTCGCACTGGCTCGGCGACGGCGCCTACACGCCCGAGGACAGTGGCAAGTTCCAGCGCCTGGCCGAGCTGTGCGAGACGATCCGCGAGCGCCAGGAACGCGTCCTCGTGTTCACGCAGTTCCGCGAGCTGACGGGCGCGTTGGACCGGTTCCTGGCCGAGCGCTTCGGGCGCAGCGGCCTCGTGCTGCACGGCGGGACGGCGGCGAAGCGCCGCGCAGACCTCGTCGCGGAGTTCCAGGCGAACGACGGCCCGCCCTACTTCGTGCTCTCGTTGAAGGCCGGCGGCACGGGGTTGAACTTGACGGGGGCGAACCACGTGGTCCACTTCGATCGCTGGTGGAACCCGGCCGTCGAAAATCAGGCGACGGACCGCGCATTCCGCATCGGCCAGCGCAAGAATGTGCTCGTGCACGCGTTCACCTGCCGGGGGACGATCGAGGAGCGCATCGATGCAATGCTGGCTTCGAAGCGGGTCCTGTCGGACCAGCTCCTCGCGGGTTCGGCGGAGAACGCATTGACGGAGCTCGCGAGCGACGAGCTACTGAAGCTGGTCAGCCTGGACGTGCACCGCGCGAGCGTGTGAGGGAATCGACATGGCAAAGAAGAATCTCGAGGCAGGGCAGCGAGCGAGCGACAGCCATGGCTACGGTGGCTACTACCGCCCCTACGTACCCGTCGGCGCGCGGCGCCGCAGCGCGGCACGCCTGGCGCAGAACGCGCGCGCGAAGGGCCGCGCGTTCGCACCCGTGACCACCACCGGCCGCGCATTGGCGTCGACGCCCTGGGGGCAGGCGTGGTGCAACCACATCGAGTCCTTCCGCGACTACGAGAATCGCCTACCGCGAGGGCGAACGTACTTGCGGAACGGCTCGGTGATCCACCTCGAGGTCAAGGTCGGCGGGATCGATGCGCTCGTGATGGGCTCGGAGCTGTACGAGCAGAAGATCACATTGGAGCCTTGCCAGAAGTCCGTCTGGCAGAAGCTGAGCGCAAGCTGCAAGGGCGGCATCGGTTCCCTCGTCGAGCTGCTGGAGGGCCGTTTGTCGTCCGAAGTCATGGGGCGCATGACCGCGCCGGCCGGCGGCCTCTTGCCGGACCTACGCCACGTGAAGATGAGCTGTTCGTGCCCGGACTGGGCCTCGCTGTGCAAGCACTTGGCCGCCGTGTTGTACGGCATCGGCGCCCGCCTCGACGAGCGGCCGGAGCTGCTGTTCACGCTGCGCGGCGTCGACCCGAGCGAGCTCGTCGGTGGCCTCGTCGCGCCGATCCCCGTGCAGGGCTTGCGCGTGAAGGCGAGCAGCACTACGGCTCCGCCGGGGCATGCCTTGGAAGGCGACCTCAGCAGCATCTTCGGCATCGAGCTCGAGGGAGAATCCACGCCCACTGCGCGACCGAAGTCCACCTCGCGCGCGCCGAAGCAGGGCGCGCCCGAACGCAAGAGCAAGGCCCAGAGCAAGGCCCAGAGCAAGGCCCAGCGCAAGGCCCAGCGCAACGCCCAGCGCAAGGCCCAGCGCAAGCCGACTACCGCAGCCCGCGGCGGACCACGGCAGGAGATCTCGCGGCAGGATCTCTTGGACCTGGGAGTACCCACAGGGACCATCAGCACGTGGCTCTACCAGTCCGTGCTGCTGCCGACGCCGACGCGCGGCGTCTACTGTCACACACCGGAGTCGCTGGACCGCATGTCGAAGCGTTGAGTCCGCTGCGACTCGGGCCGACACACATCGACCCGCGCGATCGACCCGCGCCGGAGCGCGAAGAGGACGACAGCCGCTGGCTTCGTCGCTTCGCCCTCGAACATCACGGCGCATGGGCGGACGGACTCACCCGCCGTCGTGTCGCCCGCCGTCGCGCTCACTCGAGCGCGAGGCGCGGCGGCGCCGCGCGGCGTCTGCAGTGCGCAACGCAGGTGCTCGCTCACGGCTGCGCGACCCGCGAGCGCCGAGCCGTCAAGCTGTGACGTGTACACGACGTCGTCGGTCAGCGCGCCGTCGAGCAGGTCCAGCTCGCGCGTGTCCCACGCGCTCGCCCAGAGGCGCGCCGCGGCGCGCTCGGCGCTCGGGCCCTCGGCCGCGAGCCGCGCGCGCTCGTGCGGGTGGAAGCGCAGCTCGCACGCCGCATCGGCCTCGGCGACGACCACCGCGTTCTGGCCGAAGGCGAGCATCCAATCGTCGAGCTCCTCGTCGCTCGGATCCAGCACTGCGAGGCTAGTCTCGGGCGCCCAATGCCCCGCGGGGTCGCGACCGAGCGCGGGCAGGTGCACCCGCCCCGCACGCTCGACCGCGCGCACGAGCCGGGCCTGGCGCGCGGAGTTGGCCTCCGCCGAGAGCGGCGCGCTGAACGGGTTCCAGGCCGTGATCACGGCGAGGCGCTGCCAAATTCGCGCGCCGTCGAGCGCGCCGGCCTGTGTACTGGCGCCGATGCGCAAGACCACTCGCGCACCTCGGCTGTCGACCTCGTAGTCCGCAGCCTCGTACGCCGAGCGCAACGCCGACGCGACGACGAGTGGCTCGGTCGAGTCTCTGTTCGTCATCGCTCGCACTGTGGGTTGGTCACGCGCGCACGGCGGCCGCGACCGACCGCACCGCGTGAGCGGCGGCGCAGTGTATGCAGCGCGGGCAGTGCAGACGATGCTCAGGGAGGCAGATCGGCATGACGAGCTCGAGGGTCAGCGCTACAGCCCCCGGTGCGCCATTCGATCAGGACCGATTCCGTGGCATGGTGGGCGCTCTGAGAGCGGCCGTACGGTCGAGCCGAGCGGCCCCGCTGGAGCGTGGCCTCGCGCGCGGATCACAGCTCGAGCGGATTGCGCTCGAGCGGCGACGGCGTGAGCGCGACCAGGCGCAACGTGCGCCCGTCTCTGTCGAGCACTTCGGCTGCGGCCGCGCTCTGTGGGACATAAAGCTGCCCGAATGTGCCGTCACCTTCTTGACGCACCAGGAGCTCGTACGACGTCCCGAACGCCATGACGCGGCGAACGTGCAGCGGCGCGCCTGCCGCGTCGACGAAGCGGACCTGCCCGCCGATGAAACCTTCGACGAGTCGCGCGAAGACGTCACAGTTGACGTCTACCGACACGTCACCGACCTCTGGAGCGTCGAGCGCTTCGATCGGCACGCTGAAGCCGTTGAACCCGTCGTCGGCGTGCGCGTCGAAGTCGAGTGACACCTCGCGCCGTGGCACGCCGCGGAGCTCGAAGTGACCGGCCTTGTCCGTCAGGGCCGTCGGCCCGGTCAGGAACGATCGAACGGCCCCGGGCACGCTCTCGTACGCCGTGATCGAGACCCTGATCGTGGGCAGCGGATTACCCGTTTGGTCGACCGCGCGGCCCGCGACGCGCGGCCAGAGGTGGTCGTCCGGTACCTGCACGACGAGGTGCTGGGCGCCTGCGGCGACGTCGCGCGCGTCGAGCACGAGGAAGGGGTCCTCGGCCATGAAGCGCAGGGTGTACGGGCGCTGAAGGAGCCGCTCGAACCTGAAGCGTCCCGCCGAGTCGGTCACGCCGCGTCCAGGCGTTTGCGCGCCGTCGGGTGCCTCGAGCGTCTTCGCAGTGTTCGTGCGTGTGCCGTCGTACAGAACGACGCGCACACCCTCGAGCGGCGCCCCCGTGGCGTCGACGAGCTGGCCCGCGATGCGCTGCATCTCATCCGGGAGTTGCAGCACGTAGGGGCCTGGGTTGTCGACCTTCAAGGCGACACGCGCGAAGCGCCCGTCCGCAGCGATCACTGCGAGAGTGCGGTAGTGCTCAGCGATCATGCGCAACAGCTCGACGTCGAGCTCGAAGCGGAAACCGCCACGTGCGTCGCTCGCGGCGCGCAGATAGGCGAGCTCGACCTTGGCGCCCTCGACCGCATTGCCTGCGGCGTCGATCACGCGCCCGTGAAGTGACACGGTGACGATCGCGCGTGGCAAATCGAGGCGCACGACTACGCCGGTAGCATCGCGGTCGGGCGTGGAGATCGCGGTCGATCCGCGCGTGCCGGCTTCGAACGTGGTCGCGAAGCGCGTGTGTGTCGGCACCCGGTCGAACTCGAAGCGCCCCGCGGCGTTGGAGACCCCACCGCGCCGACGACCGCGACGCGAGTCGAAGGTGTCGAGATGGCCTCGATCGCTGGGTCCAGCTCGCTCTGCTGCTCGACGTCGATGCGCGGCGTCGGGCCCGCGGCCACGAGCGCAGCGTCAGGCTGCGTTGACCAGAGCGGGCGCACGCCGACGACCGCGCCACCGAGCAGCGCTGCCCCCAACACGGCGCGCCTCAGCGTGCTCGCCGTCACCACGCCCGCCCCGCCGCGCAGGACGCCGTCCCCTGTCAGCGGCAGCAGCGCGACCGCCCACGCGCCATCGCGACCGAAGCGCTCCTCGATCCGCGCGCGGAGCTGCTCGAGCCCGCGCTGGAGCTGCTTCTTGACGGCCTCGACGGTGCAACCGGTGCGCCGCGCGATGACTCGCGGAGGGAGCTCCTCGAACCAGCGCAGCAGGACAGCGCCGCGGTACGGCTCGTCGAGGGCCAGCACAGCGTCGACGAGCGCGCGCTGGCGCTCCGCCGCAACGACCGCGTCGGCGACGTCGGACGTCGCCTCGTTGCGCGCGACGTCGCGCTCGCGGGGCGCGCGCCGCCCCTCTCCGCGCGCCCGATCGCGCGCGAGGTTCCGGAGCACGCGCGACACGAGTCCTGCGCCATCGCCCGCGACCTGCGTGGGCCGCCGCCAAGCCGCGAGCAGCGCCTCTTGCACGAGGTCGTCCGCCGCCGCGGCGTCCCGGACGAGCGACCGCGCCAGCGCGCGGACCCGGCCCTGCTGCCGCAGCAGCGCCTCGAACGTGTTGGGAACTTCGTGTGTCATCAACGACCAGACGCCGCGGCGCCGGGATCGTGGACAGCATGACGGCACTGAACCTGACCGGCAGCAACTCGATCCAGTCCAACGACTTCACGCTCATCGCGAGGTAGCTGCGCGACGAGCACGTCCAATTTCACCGACACAGCGCGTGTGACACTTCAATGAGCGCGGCATAAGGGGCATCCCGCACGCGCACGTTCGCTCCCGAGGGTGGCGCGGCGGAGCCCAGGTGGCGAAGGCGGGCCGCATGTGTAAACTCAGGGG
>Ga0163154_10004181_pt1 | contig 19185 bp, 16 predicted proteins | sample OliLakLV19MP9P1_FD_148649 | JGI IMG/M metagenome (GOLD analysis project Ga0163154, IMG submission 148649) | Freshwater microbial mat bacterial communities from Lake Vanda, McMurdo Dry Valleys, Antarctica - Oligotrophic Lake LV.19.MP9.P1 | ecosystem: Environmental > Aquatic > Freshwater > Lake >...
CGATCGCCGTCGCATACGAGGCCCCCTGCATGCGCAGCATCGGCGGCGCATCGGCGGGCGCGGCCACCACGACCGAACGCGCGCGGCCCTGCGCTCCCAGGATGTCTTCGATGAACTCCTTGACCTCCCGGCCTCGTTCGCCGATCAGACCCACGACGATCACATCCGCGCTGGTGTAACGCGCCATCATGCCCAGCAACACGCTCTTGCCAACGCCGGAGCCGGAAAACAATCCGATGCGCTGGCCGCGCCCGACCGTCAACAACGCATTGATGGCGCGCACTCCCGTGTCGAGCACGTCGCGCACGGGTGCCCGGTCCATCGCGTTGACCGGCTCGCGGTCGAGCGTGCGCGCGACCACGTCGCAGATCGGACCCATGCGGTCCATCGGCTGGCCCTGCGCGTCGACGACGCGGCCCAGCAGGCCGTCACCCAGCGGCAAGCGCAGGCGGCCGGCATCGAGCTCCGAGGGCAGATGCGTCGCACGACCCAGCTGCGGCGCCGGGATAAAGGCGACCGACGGAACAACGCTGGCCCCACTGGAGAGGCCGTACATGTCGCCGGCCGGCATCAGGTAGGCACGGTCGTGGGAGAACCCCACCACTTCGGCCAGCACCGGTTTCATGTCCGGCGATTTGATCAGGCACTGGCTGCCAACCGGGACATGCAGCCCGCTGGCTTCGAGTACCAGCCCGGCCAGGCGCGTCAGGGTTCCGCGCCGCTCCAGGCAACTACCCCCGCGCAAACGCTGGCAGGCGTCGTCCAGCAGCAGTTGCCAGCGATTACCGATCGCGTCGACATCGACGGCGTTCTCAGTCATCCCACTGCACCTCGAGACCGAGCCGGGCAATGGCGCGGCGCCAGCGGGTTTCCAGGCTGGCATCGACGACTGCGCCGGCCGCGCTGATCAGGCAACCGCCGACCTCCATCGCGGCCTCAGGCGTGAGGGTGAGCTGCAATGCCGCAAACTCGCTTTGCACCACATGCTGCAACATGTCCAGGTCGACCGGGTTGAGCCGCACCACGGCAGCCTTGGTGTCGCTGGCCAGCATCTGCAGACCTTCACGGATGACCGGCAGCAGGGCATTGGGATTGACGGACAACTCATGGCGCAGTACCTGGCGTGCGAGCACGCAGGCCAGCTCCAGCACGCCCCGGGCCATCACCTGTTCGGACGCAGAAAGTTGCTCACGCGCGGATTCCAGCAGCTGACCATAACGACGCGCTGCGTCCCGGCCCTGGTTCCGCACGTATTCCTCGTGCTGCTGCTGCGCGCGCAAGGTGGCCGTGGCCTGGCCCTGGGTAAAACCCTCGGCATAGGCTTGCTGGCGCACCTGCTCGTCGCGCTGCGCATCGCGCTGCGCCTGACGCTCGAGGGCCTCGGCATCGGTCCGCGCCTGGGCGTCGGCGTCGATCTGCAACAGGTCGGCATCGACGTCGCCGAAATCCCAACGGGCGACGACATCGATCTCTTCGCCAGGGATGAAGCGGGACAGGTGGCGCATGCGAGAGCCCAGCATCAGACCATCGCGTCGTCGGAGCCACCAGCGCCCACAACGATCTGACCCTCGTCGGACAGGCGACGGACGGTCTTGAGGATTTCCTTCTGCTGTGCCTCGACCTCGGACAGGCGCATCGGTCCACGCGACTCGAGATCCTCGCGCAGCGTCTCGGCCGCGCGCGAGGACATGTTGGCCAGGATCTTTTCCTTGAGTTCGGGCTGCGCGCCCTTGAGCGCAGAGATCAGCACGTCCGACGCCACTTCCTTGAGTACCGTCTGAATCGCCTTGTTGTCGAGTTTGATCAGGTCGTCGAACACGAACATCTTGTCCATGATCTTCTGCGCCAGGTCCGGATCGTGGCCGCGGATCGACTCGATCACGGTGCCCTCGAGGTTCGCACCCATCAGGTTGATCATCTCGGCAGCCGCCTTGACGCCGCCGAGTGACGACTTGCGCACCTTGTCGGTGCCCTGCAGCACCTGGAACAGCACCTCGTTGAGGTCCTTGAGGGCTGTGGGCTGGATGCCTTCCATGGTGGCGATACGCAACATCACCTCGTTGCGCTGGCGCTCGGTGAACAGCTTGAGAATCTCCGAGGCATGGTCGACATCGAGGTGCACCATGATCGCGGCCACGATCTGCGGGTGTTCGGCGCGCAGCAGTTCCGCCACCGACAACGCATCCATCCACTTCAGGCTTTCGATGCCGGAGACATCGCCGCCTTGCAGGATGCGGTCGATCAGCAGGGCGGCTTTGTCGTCGCCAAGCGCTCGTTTGAGCACGTTGCGCACATAGTCGCTGGAATTCGCCACCAGCAGGCTCTGTGAATCGGCCACCTCGGTGAATTTCTCGATCACGCGATCAACCCGGTCGCGGGTGATGCCCTTGGTCTTGGCAATCGCCTCGCCGAGCTTTTGCACCTCTTTGGGCGACAGGTGCTTGAACACCTCCGCCGCCTCGGCTTCGCCCAGCGACATCAGCAATACCGCCGCATCCTGCAATCCGTTGTCAGCCATGTCTTTCTATTACCCGATCGGCGTCAAGCCGGAGCCTCGCTGCCGATCCAGTCCTTGACGATATTGGCCACCGCCATCGGATTCTCCCGCGCCAGTTTGCGGGCGTCCTCGAGCCGCAGCTGCGCTGGGGTCAGGCCCGGCTCGGGCTCACTCGCAGAGTTGGTCAGCAGCGGTGGGCGTTCGGTGTCATCCGCCACCAGTGCGTCCAGCTGCGCCAGTTCCTGCGCGGGCTGTTCCGGTTCCGGCCGCTTGGCCATGGCCTTGAGCCCTGGGCGTATCAGGCCGAACAACACCAGCGCCACCAGCAGCACCGCCCCGATCGGCCACGCCAGGCTGCGCGCCAGGTCCTGCATTTCCCGTTGCTGCCACAACGGCAGGTCGGCCTGGGCCACCTTTTCGATCGCGAACGGCGCGTTCACCAGGTTCACCGAGTCGCCCCGGTCCTTGTTGAAGCCAATGGTCTCTCGCACCAGTGCCGTCATCTTCTCGATCTGCTCGGCGGTCAGCGCCACGCTGACGGACTTGCCCTTGTCGTCGGTCGACGACTGGTGATTGACCACCACGGCGGCACTCAGGCGTTTGACCTGTCCGGTGCTTCCGCGCACGACACTAATCGTCTTGTCGACCTCGTAATTGATGGTCGACTCGCGTTTCGCGCCTCCCGCGGCCCCCTGCGCACCGGCACCAGCTACAGCCAGCGTCTGCGCCGGCCCATTGACGGGAGCGGTCGCCGTGCCCGGCGGCTGGTTGGTGACCGCCCCAGGCACGCCGGACGGCGGCGCCGGCCCACCCGTGCCAGGCCCGGATTCGATCAATTGCTGGCTGCGCACCGCACCGTTTTCGGGCGTCTGGTTCGGCCGATGCGACTCGGAGGTGGACTCGGTCCGGGTGAAATCCACATCGGCGCTGACCTGTGCGCGCACGTTGCCTTTCCCGACGATCGGCTCGAGTATGTCCAGGATGCGCCGGGTGAACGACTGCTCGATCTGTTGCGCATATTGCAACTGCTCGGCGTCGATGCCACGGGAGCCACCGCTGCCGTCCGCCGATTCGGACAGCAACTTGCCGGTGTCGTCGAGCACGCTGACGGCCGAAGGCGCCATCTCCGGCACGCTGGACGACACCAGGTGCACGATGCCGGCCAATTGCGCGCGATCGAGCGTGCGGGCCGGATGCAGGCTGACCAGCACCGACGCAGAAGGTTTTTGCTGCTCGCGGAAAAAGCCGTTCTGGTTTGGCAGCGCGAGATGCACCCGCGCGCTCTGCACCGACGACAGGGCCTGGATCGATCGGGTCAATTCGCCCTCGAGCCCCCGCTGGAACGTCAACCGTTCCTGGAACTGGGTCATGCCGAACCGGTTCGACTCCATCATTTCGAATCCGACCACCGACCCCTTGGGCAGGCCCTGGGACGCCAGGCGCAGCCGGGTGTCGTGCACCCGATCGGCCGGCACCAGGATGGCCGAGCCACCGTCCGCATGCTTGTAGGGAATGTTCATCTGCGACAACTGCGCCACGATGGCGCCGCCGTCCTTGTCCGCCAGGTTGGCGTACAACACCCGCCATTCGGTCGTCCCGCCCAGCAACACTCCGCCGATCACCAGTGCGACCAGCAACACGGCACCCATGGCCAGGCGCATGCGCTGCCCCGACTCCAGGGCGCCCAGGCGCTCGGTCATGGAGGGGTTGGCGGAAACGGTGGCAACGGCGGTCATCGAGCGATCCGAAACAACGTGGCGCGAGGTCGCAGCCACAACGGAAGTCATTATTGGAGCGGCCGGTCACCGGCATGAGGCCGATAAAAGGCCCATTCACCTGCCAATTCAGCCAATGCTGCGGCGCCAGCCCCACTAGCATGGAAACATCACATGGACCGTCCCCGGAGCACACGATGGATCTACGCCTTCCCCCCACCACCATGCCCGCGGGCATCCGTCCCACGGCGCTTACGCGTCCGACGCTCGACAAGGCGGTGGCAGGGGCCGATGGAGGCTTTTCGGGTGCCATGAAAAGCGCGCTGCACGAAGTCAGCGCGGCCCAGAACCAATCGCGGCAGATGCAGCGCGAAGTACAGATGGAAAATCCCACGGTCAGCCTGGAAGACACCATGGTCGCGATCCAGAAGGCCCAGATCGGCTTCCAGGCCACGCTGCACGTGCGCAACCGGATGGTGCAGGCCTACACCGACATCATGAACATGCAGGTCTGATCGACTGCGTCAGCGGCCTGCCGTCAGTGCAGCATGTGCTGCAGACCTCCGAGCTTTTTCTCGAAGTGCGCCAGCCAGGGTTCGGCCAGATAACGGACCTGGGCATCGTTGGCCAGTATGCGCCGCATGATGCCGGATTTTTCAGCCCGCTGTTCGGCCAGCAGCTCCTGGTTGGTGGAGGCGTACCGCAATTGCTCGATCAGCACCGCGCAGGTGCCCTCGAGCCGGACCACGCCGTCCCAGTCTTCGGTCTTGGCCGCCTCCAGCATGCTGACGCTGGCGGATTCCAGCGCCCGGTAATAGTCGATCAGGGTATTGCTCATGGTGACTCCAGCCCCTCAAGCGGCCCGCAGGCGGGGACCAGGCTGCGCCTGGGCAGTCTGGCCCATCTGCTTCCACCCGCTGGCGACCGGCTCGATCAGCCGAAACACCTCGTCCAGTGCCGCCAGGTCGTTGCGTGCGTTGGCCTGGGTCAGACGCACCACGCAATAACCGTACAACTCCTGCAGGTTGGCAGCCAGCTGCCCGCCTTGCTCCAGGTTCAGTGCGCCTTTGAGGCCCTCTTCCAGGATCCGCACGGCGGTGACGATGTTGACGCATTTGCTCTTGACATCGCCACTGGCCAGCGCGGCACGGGCCGACCCCACCGCCACCATCAGGCCGTCAAACAACATATCGACCAGGTCATGCGCGCTGGCCCGGCTGACACTGGTCTCAACACCAATCGTCTTGTCGGCGTTGGCCGACCGGGGACCCATCTGGGAAAACATGCGAACGTTCCTTGAAGTGATGTCTTCTTTATCGGCACGTTGGCGTGCAAATCAAGCCTTTGCCGGCGGGAATAACCAGGCTTTTGGCCCCCAGTTCGCCAAGCCGGCTCAATTCCTGGACTGGTTCCACAGCGTGACCTGCTGCGTCACATAGGCGTTGAGCGCGTTCAGGCTGTTGAGCTGCACGTCCAGCGCACTGTAGCGGCGGTTGAGTTGGGCTTCAATGCGAGTCACCTTTTCGTTCAGCCGCGTCTGGTCCTTGGCATTGAGGTCGAGCGAGCGCTTGAGCGATGCGTCCTTGCTGCTGAACAGGCCGTCGGTGGCCAGCAGGCCCTTGGCGAAGGCCGAGAACTTGGACGCCACGCCATTGGTCAGCGGATTGCCGTTGTCGATGCGCAGCAGGTTCTTCAGTTCGTCGCCATTGTTGATGGCGGTCTCGAGCTTGGCACTGTCGACGGCCAGGTCACCGCCCAGTTGCTGGGTGATGCCCACTTCGTTCAACCGCCGATAGACCGAGCCGATGGTGGTCGACTGCAAGATGCCGCGCAGCGCGTTCTGCAGGCCGATCGCGGTCGAGTCACCCTGCAGCAGGCCCGCGTTCTTCGAGGCAGGGTCGTACTTGGTCTGTTCGTTGATCGCCTGGTTGACCGCGTTGTAGGCCGCGACGAAATCGTTCAGCGCGGTCGTCACGGTCGACTTGTCTTTCGTCACCGTGATCTCGGCCGGATCGGCACTGACCTCGTTGGCTGTGAGCGTCACACCAGAAACGACGTTTTCGAATTTATTGGTCGATGAGGTGACGGGTATGTTGTTGATCTGCAGCCTGGCGTCTTCTGCGTACTGAATGGACCCGCCATTGACCAGGCGCGACAAGCCGGCTGCATCGGACGTGTTGTTATCGGCATCGGCGACGACGCTGAGCTCAAAGCCAGCCGCCACGCCGGTCGTGCTCGACCGCAACAGAAGGCGCTCGCCGGACACGTCGTTGAGCACGGTGGCCGTCACGCCGGCACCTGCACCGTTGATCTTGCTGGCCACGTCACTGACCGTATCGGCGGCGCTGACCTCGATATCGACCTGCCCGCCGCCAACCTGCGGCGTGAATGAACTCGGCACAATCGTCCACTGGCCGAGCTGCAAGCGCAAGGTGCCAGCCCCGAGAGCTCCGCCCACCGGCAACAAGGCGCCTGATGCGGTGGCCTGGGCTTTGGCCAGGTTGTCGACCTTGACCGAAAAGCTGGTTGCCGCGGCGCCACCAATGGCCGAGGCTGACACCGTCTTGGTGTTGGATGAGTTGGCCTTGACCGCGTTGAACGTCGTCAAACTGCCGAGCCGGCTGGCCGCATCGGACAGCGTGGACACCAGTGACTTGATCTGACCGAACACGGAGATCCGGGTCTGGACCGTCGCCGCCTGCACCTGCAGCTTGGTCAGGGGTTGTTTCTCGATCGCCACCAGCTGCGACACGATGGACTTCACGTCCAGGCCGCTCCCGATGCCCGGGGAAGAAATGGTCGCCATGGTTTTCTCCTTCGCCCCTCAAAGGGCCTGCCGCTGCATTATCCGGATTCGCGCCGATTTCAATCCAGAGAAATGCACATGTAACACGACCTACACGAACGCGCCTGACAACCTCGCGTCTTCTGGCGCCCCGTCGCAGCGCCTGCCGCGTGGCTGGGCTGGGCGATCCCGGATCTGCAACGCACAAAAGCCGAAAAGGCGGCGGATCGTTGGGATCCGCCGCCGGGGTCACGGGAACTGCTGGCGCCTCACGGCCAGCCCATCATCGGATGGACCTCCTCGATTACCGCAGCAGGGCCAGCACGCCCTGCGGCAACTGGTTGGCCTGTGCCACCATCGCGGTGCCGGCCTGCTGCAGGATCTGGGCCCTTGACAGGTTAGCGGTTTCCTGGGCGAAGTCGGCGTCCAGGATGCGCGAGCGCGAGGCCTGCAGGTTCTCCGATGTCGTCTGCACGTTGTTGATGGCGGTCTCGAAGCGGGACTGCAAGGCGCCGAGGCCGGCGCGCGACCCGCTGATGAAGGAAATCGCGGAGTCCACGGTCTTCAGGGCTTCGGTGGCCTTGGCAAAGGTCGTGATGTCCAGATCCGATACCTTCTTGAGTAACGAAGAACCTGCGGTGATGGTATTGCCAGCAGCGACCGTGGTCGAGAACGACTTCGCGGAGTCGAGCGTCACATATCCCGCCACGGTGGCATTGTTCGCCGTAACATCTGCGGCCAGCGTGACCGCAGTACCCGAGTTCGCACCGGCCGAGTCGAGCTTTTGCACCGCCGTGGTTCCCGCGTTGGCGGTCGTCGTGTCCGATACCGTGATGTCGTTTCCGGCCGCATTGGTCAGGACGACCGTGGACCCGGTGGAATTGAGAGATGCAATAACACCGGTTTTGGACGACTGGTCGTTGATGGCAGCCACAGCTGCGGAAAGGCCGTCTGCCGTGCCTGTAGCCGCCAACGAGAACGAGATCGTCTGCGCTGACGCGTTGTCGGATTGCAGGTTGATCGTGTAAGCGCCCGTTGCGCTGAAGGTCAGGCTCACGTCGTTGCGGGCAGTAGCAGTCACGCCGGTGTCGGCCGTTTTCGCGTTGATCAGGCCGGCCGAAGCCTGGGCCGTGCCATTGGTGACCAGTGTCACCACGGCGCTGCCGATCGACCCGTTGATCGTCACGGCACCGGCAGTCACGTTGTTGGTGCCTGCGGCCGACGCCGTAGCCGCCGCGCCGGCACTGAGCTGCTGATTGTTACCATACACGCTGGTGCGCAGATTGGCGGTTGCCGCCGTGATGGTCTGATTGGCGTTGGCACCGACCTGGAACTGTTGGGTGCCGAACGATCCGTCAATCAACTTGGTGCCGTTGAATGCCGTCGTCTGCGCAATGCGGTCAAGCTCCGAAACCAGTTGACCTACCTCCGCCTGCAGGGCCTGACGGTCGCTGGCACTGTTGGTCGCGTTGGCCGACTGCACGGCCAGTTCACGCACCCGCTGCAGGATGTCGCCAGACGCCTTGAGCGCGCCCTCCGCCGTCTGGGCCAGCGAGATGCCGTCGTTGGCATTGCGCACCGCCTGGTTCAAGCCGCGCACCTGGGAGGTGAAACGCTCGGAAATCGCCAGACCGGCGGCATCATCCTTGGCGCTGTTGATGCGCAGGCCCGACGACAGCCGCTGGATCGACGTGGACAGCGAAGAGGCACTCATGCCCAGATTGCGCTGCGCGGTAAGCGAATTGATATTCGTATTGATGGTTGAAGCCATAGTGTTACTCCACAAAAGACTGACTGTTTCCGGCATTGCTGCCAGCCTGAACGCCAGCGCGAAGCTGGCCGCAATGCCCGGCGCCCTGTTGCCAGAGACCTCCGAACCACGAGCCCTTCATGCAACCCGTTGCTAGGGATTTCGGGTTCTGGCGGAAAAACTTGAGGGGGAAACAGAAAAATTGGCTGGTTTTTCGCCGGTTTATCGGCGGCACGGACTTTGTTCAAGTGCCCACAATTCTTTCCATGGTCCCGCTTTGTCAGCTTCCGAAGGCACTTGCACCTTCAGAAGGGCTGGCTCCACCAGGAGATTTCCATGGCTTCCGTCATCAATACAAATATCAATTCGCTCACCACCCAGCGCAATCTGGGCGCGAGCGCGGCTTCCCTGACGACGTCGATCCAACGCCTGTCCTCGGGCCTGCGCATCAACAGCGCCAAGGATGATGCCGCCGGCCTGGCGATTTCCGAGCGGTTCACGACGCAGATCAGGGGCCTGAACCAGGCCGCGCGCAACGCCAACGACGGCATCTCGCTGGCCCAGACAGCCGAAGGCGCCATGAGCGGAGCCGGCAACATATTGCAGCGGGTACGCGAACTGGCCGTGCAATCGGCCAATGCCACCAACAGCGCCAGCGACCGTCAGGCTCTGCAGCAGGAGGTCACCCAGTTGGTGACCGAGCTCGACCGGATCGCACAGACCACCGAATTCAACGGTTCCCGCCTGCTCGACGGAACCTTCGGCACGCAGCAGTTCCAGGTGGGAGCCAACGCCAACCAGACCATCACCGCCACCACGGCCAACATGCGGACCAATGTCTACGGCAACAACCAGTTGCAGGGCGCTGGTGGTGCTGCAGTCCTGGCCGCACCAGGACTCAATTCGACCGTGGCTGGCACGATGATCGTCAACGGAACGCTGGGCAGCGTGAACATCACGGTGGACGTCAACAGCACGGCCAAGGCCAACACCGACAAGATCAACCTGGCCGCGTCGACTACCGGCGTGGTCGCCACGGCCCGCACCGAACTGAGTCTGACCTTCGGCGCAGCCGGTGCCTACAACCTGACACTGCAATCGGACAACGTGGCGCCGCAGGCCGTGTCTTTCACGATCGCGTCTGCCACGACCACCGACGGCCTGTCCACCGCCGTGGCGGCGATCAATGACCAATCGTCCAAGACCGGCATCACTGCCTCGCTGAACGCGACCGGTACGGCAGTGGTGCTGACCAATGCCACCGGCAACGACATTTCGGTAGCCGATACGGCGGTGGCCAACGCCAGCACGGTCGCGGTCCAGAAACTCTCCAGCACCGGCGGCGCCTCGGGTACCGCTGTCACGCTGGCGGCCGACACCACATCCAACACCGCGACGGTCGTGGGTTACATCACGCTCGATTCCGACAAATCGTTCGCCGTGGACGTCACCACCACCAATCTGGCAGCAGACGGCGGATCCACGCTGAACAAGGTGTCGGACCTGGATGTCACATCGTTCGCCAACGCCACCCAGGCACTCAAGACCGTCGATTCCGCGCTGGGCTTCATCAATGGCGAGCGGGCAAGACTCGGTGCCTTGCAGTCGCGCTTCGAAACCTCGATCAACAACCTGCAGGTGACCTCCGAGAACCTGTCGGCGTCGCGTTCGCGCATCCTGGACGCCGACTTCGCGCAGGAAACCGCGAATCTGGCGCGGGCCCAGATCCTGCAGCAGGCCGGCACGGCGATGGTCGCGCAGGCCAACCAGCTACCTCAGCAGGTGTTGGCACTGCTGCAGCGCTGATACATCCGTACGCTACCAACGCACCGCACGCGACGCGGTGCAGATCGGAAACGCACCGCGCCAGACGCGGTGCAGATCGCAGGCGCACAGCGCCAGATGAGGTGGCAGCCCCGTCTATGCCACCCGACGCAGCCACGCACCAGGCCAATGCGTGATGTTGGCCCGCAGCTCGCTTTCATTGAACGGCCACTCGGGCTGCTCGATCACAAACCGCGGGTCCGCCTGCGCAAATGCATACGCCGCACGGGTCGGATTGTCATGCGACCAGCCCGCCTGACCCCGCGGCACGTCGGCCAGGTCCTGCATGATTCCGTCGGTGGCCACGATATAGAAGCCCGGCGTCACCATGTCGCCATAGGCCTGCAGCTCGGACAGCACATGCGCATGGCTGTGATTGGAGTCGAGGATCACCAGCGTGGTCTCTCCCGGTCGTAGCAGCGCACGCACCTGCGCGACGATCTCAGGATCGGTACTCGAGCCCTCGATCAGCGTGATCAGCCCGGCCAGCGGATGCTCCTCGATCGCCTGTCGGTTGTGGGGCCGGATCTCGATGTCCACACCCACGATCCGGCCCTTGTCCATGGCCTTGCACAGGCTGGCGTAAAACACTAACGAGCCGCCATGGGCCACGCCGGTCTCGATGATGACGTCCGGCTGCAGGCGGAAGATCACTTCCTGCATGCGCAGCATATCCTCGGGTAGCTGGATCACCGGCCGACCCATCCAGGAAAAGGTGTACTGGTATTTCTGGCTCCAACCCACCCGCACCCACTGGCGAGACAAGGCCTCGAACGCCTCGCGCGAATACAGGGGTAGTTCCTGTCGCCGGTCGCCGTCGACCAGACTCAGCGTTCGGGTGTCGGTATCAATCGTCAATTGCATGCGGGACTCCAGTCAATCAATCGTGCGGTGCATTGCAGGGCGTCCAGCGTGGCCTGGACCTCCCCACGGTAATTCGGATTCATCAGTATCACGGTGGCCACATGGCGGCGCGGCAACTCGGACGGCGCAACAATGGCATGGCCGCTGCCGGCGACATGCCCACCCTGCTTGGAAGGATTGATATCCACCACGCAGTCGATGTGCTGCGTGTGCGGATCCAACAAGTGCGCGAAGGTCACGCCCTTGGCGCCGGCACCCCACAAGGCCACCGGTCCGTCGATGCGCCAGCGTGCCAATGCCTCACTCCAAAGACGTAACTGGGAGGTTTCGCTGGCGCCGTGGGACAGCGCCAGATCGGCTAATTCCGACGCGGCCCCACCGTGCGGCCTGTCGCCCATGCCTGTGTCGGGCCCGATCGCCGGTCGTGCCTCCAGCCACAGATATTGGTCGCCGAACACGTGGGACACCTGCAGCACGTCGAATCCGGAGCGCTCGAACGCTTTTTGCAAAGAAGCGGCGCAGAACAGTGAGCAATGTTCGTAGAAAAAGTCCCACACCACCTTGTTACGCACAATCCACCGCACACACGGCGTCTCGAAGAACACCCGTGCTTGCGGGCGCTCGCGCAGCGCGGCACGCACGGCCCGCAGCAAGACCAGCGGATCGCCGACATGTTCGATCACATGGCGGCACACTACGACATCAGCGGGTATTTGCGCGCATTGTGCATCGTAAAAACGGCGCTCGAAGCGCAATCGACCGCCCAGGTCCGACAACGGCCCGCGATAACTGGGGTCGAACCCCAGCCCCCGATTACCGGAATTTGGATAAGCGACCAGCTTGCGCAGGAAATGGCCCTTGCCGCAACCCACCTCGACCACCTGCGCGTCGCGCACACCCTGGCGCAGCACCAGGTCCTCGACGCGCCTGTCCAGGTAGTCATCGAAGACTCCCGAGTGGGACTGGGTGTTATCGTAGTCCTGTTCGTATTCCAGGCGACTGGCGTCGAAGCTTCGGTTGAACACAAAGCCGCAGCATCTGCATACCTGCATCGCAAGGTCGCCCCGGGTCGCCGCACGCGCCAGCTGCCGCGTCGGGAAAACCCTATTCTGGTGTACCGGCACCTGCGTCCGGAAAATGAATGGCTGCAGTTCTCCGCCGCCGCAAACCGGGCAGGTCGTCAACCCGGATATCGGCACGGGCTGCTCAGCGGTCATGGACGGCCACCGCATGACGCATCGAGTGGGCTGCTGCATCGAATTCGATCATCTGCGCCAGTGCGTCGGCCAACGGCGTGGGACCAGCCCATCCGAGCGCACGCAAGCGACGGTTGTCGCCTGCCACCAGCGCCGGTTCCTGCAGGCCGGCAGCGGCAACGGCCAGCACCGGAGCCGGGTCGACATGCAGCAACCGCGCCAAAGTCCATACCAGATCCGCGATAGGCACCGGCTGCGCCGAACTGATGTTGTAGCTGCCCGCAGCCGGCGCCTGAAGCAGAGTCCACAAGGCCTGCGCAACATCCGGCGCGGACACGAAGTCGCGCTGCTGCAATGCCTGTACCGGGAACACAGCCCGATGGCCCTGAAGCGCCGATGCCAGCGCCGGAATCAGCCGCTGCGACGACTGCCAGGCACCAAAAGGAAAGAAAATCCGTCCCCAGGCCAATCGCAGGCCGTGATCCGCCGCATAGTCGTGCATCCATCGCCGGGCTGCGTCCTTCGCGACGCCGTACGGCGTGGCAGGCGCCAGTGGCGTCGTGTCCTCGCTGCACCATCCTTGCGACCAATCGTATTCAGCGCAGCTGCCGGCAACCACGATATGGCGCCCCCCGGCTTCGGCGAATGCCAGCGCCAGCGACTGGGTGGCCTGCTGCCAATCGCCGTTCAATGCGGATGTTTGGTAACGCGCAGGGTCCGTCACCCAGGCCAGGTGCAACAGGTGGCTTGGGGCCAGTCGGCGCAAGGCCGCAGCACAGTTGTCACTGCCGGCGAGCAGGTCACAGGAAATATGCGCGCCGGGCGGATGCCCTGGCGGCGGCGCGCGACCCAAAGTCCAGGCGGTCACGCCCCGCAAGCGCAGCAGTTCCAGTACATGACGCCCGATGAAGCCGCTGGCCCCGGTGACCAACAGCTTCATCGGTCACCTCCGCTGGAGTCGGTCAAGGGCACGCCAGCAACGGCAGTCAGTAAACGCAGCCGCGGCACTGCTGACACGAACTGGCCCCCCCACTGTCCGATGTAGGCCAGTTGTTGCACGATCTCGTCCTGCAGGTTCCAGGGCAGGATCAGCACGCGCATCGGCTTGTGCACACGTAATTGCTGCTCGTCCACGACCGGAATCCGGCTGCCAGGCATGTATTTGCCCTGCTTGGCCGGGTTGCGATCCACCACATATGGCAGCAGATCCGGCCGCACGCCGGCGAAATTGAGCAAGGTATTGCCTTTGGCGGCTGCGCCATAGGCGGCGACCGATATACGATCCCGCCGGCACGCCAGCAGCCAGATCAACAGCTCATGCTTGATACGCTCGGTCTCGTGCTGAAACTGCCGGTAGAACGCCGGCGAGCGCACCCCACTGTGCTGCTCCTGCGCAAGCATGTCGGCCACCGCCACCTGGACGGCATACACACCAGCGTCGGCGCGCTGTGCAAAAACCCGCAGGCTGCCTCCATGGGTCGGCCATTGCTCCACATCGAACACCACCAGCCCCTGCGCTGCCAGGATTTGCTGTACGGCGGTCAGCGACAGATAACTGAAGTGCTCGTGGTATACGGTGTCGAACTGACATTCCTGCACCATGCGCAGCAGGTGCGGGAACTCGAAGGTCGCGACCCCGTGGGGCTTGAGCAGATGGGTGAATCCTGCGACAAAGTCATTGATGTCCGGCACATGTGCCAACACGTTGTTGGCCACCAACAGGTCGGCGGTACGGCCCTGCCCTTGCAGCCGCTCCGCTAACGATGTGCCGAAGAATTCGGTCACGATCTCCAGTCCGCGGCCACGGGCCGCCAGCGCAGTGCCTGCGGTCGGCTCCACACCGTAACAGGGAATACCTGCCTTTTGTACGTACTGCAGCAGGTACCCATCGTTGGCGGCCACCTCGACCACCATGCTGTGCGGACCCAATGCAAAGCGCCGGACCATGGCCTGCACATAGATGCGCGCATGTTCCAGCCAGGAGCTTGAATAGGCACTGAAGTAGGCGTAGTCATCGCCGAACAACCTATCGCCAACCCCGGTGTCCTGTGTCTGCGCCAGCCAGCAGGTCTCGCATACCAGCACCCGCAGCGGGTACCAGATTTCGGGCCCGGACAATTGTTTGCGCAGGAGAAAGGCGTTGGACGGTGGCGCATGCCCCAGATCCAGCATCGTCAGCGCCAATGCTGCACCACAATGCCGGCAGTTCATGTGACCAGCCCCTTGAAATCGATCTTCAGAAAAGGCCAGCTGCCATCGCGCTGCGAAAGCCGCCGCACCGGCAATGGCCAGTCGATGGCCAGTCGGGGATCACACGGGTGCAAACCCGCCTGGGCCTGGGGCACGTAAGGCGCGGAATGGCAATAGATGATCTCGGCGTCTTCGCTCAGGGCCTGGAACCCATGCGCGCATCCTTGCGGAATCATCAGTGCGACGCCAGAGGCCGCAGACAACTCCTGCGCGTGCCAAAGCAGAAAGCTGGGCGAATCACGGCGCAGATCCACCGCCAGATCCCAAATCCGACCTCGCACGCAGCTGACCAGCTTTTGCTCCGCCCAGGGCGCCACCTGGTAATGCAGACCACGCACGGTGCCGCGCGCGTTGTTCACGCTGTGGTTGATCTGGGCTACCGGGCCATTCCAGCCGACGTGGGCCAACTCCGAGGCGCAAAAGATGCGGGCAAACGAACCCCGCGCATCCGCATGCGCCTGCCGGTGCACCTGCAGCACGCCCGCCAGTGAAGTCGGGGTACAACGCAATTCGGTCACGGCGCCAACCCGCTTGTCGCGGCCCGCCTGCCGTGTGCCGCAGTATTCGTGTGGGGTGACCGCTGCCGGCCCAAAGCCTCGAACGCATCGATATCCTGATGACATAGCTGCGCGGCGTCGTCGCCAGCGCGTTGCGACCGGTACCATGCGACGGACCGCACAACGGCTTCCTCCAGGCTCCAGCCAGGCAGCGCGCCGATCGTCCTGTACAACTTGCTGCTGTCGAGCAACAACACGCCCGCTTCATGCGCGCCCTGCTCCTGCTGTGCGAAACGCAACTCGCCCGAGCCATGGGCCTGCCGTGCAAGCTGCAACACCTTGCGCACCGTGGCACATTGGCCACCATCGGGGCCGCTGTTGTAGGCCGACGCCAGGGACGGCTGCTCCCACAGGCGTTCGACCAGCCGCAGATAGGCGTGCAAGGGCTGCAGCACATGCTGCCATGGCCGTACGGCATTCGGACGGCGTACGTCGATGGTCGCCGCCGCGCCCCAGACCCGCATCGCGTCAGGCAACAGGCGGTCCAGCGACCAGTCCCCACCGCCGATCACGTTGCCCGCGCGTACGCTGGCCAAGGCCACGCCAGCCTTGGCGAGAAAGGCATCGCGGTAGCAGGCCATCGCGATTTCCGCTGCGGCCTTGCTTGCGCTGTAGGGATCGTGCCCGCCCAGTTCGTCGGTCTCGACAAAGGCACGACCGTCTTCCCGGTTGCGGTACACCTTATCGGTGGTGGCCACCAAAACGACGCGCACACTGGCAGCTTCGCGCACCGCGTCCAGCAGATGCACCGTGCCCATGCAATTGGTGGCGAAAGTCAGCGCTGGTGCATCATAGGATGGCCGCACCAGCGCCTGCGCCGCCAGATGCAGCACGACCTCGGGCTGTGACTGACGCACGACCGCCGCCAGTGCAGCCGCGTCCCGAATGTCGACAACGCAGTGTTCGACACGTTGTGCGATATCTGCCAAGACGAACAGGCTTGGATCGGTGCCAGGGACCAGCGCCACTCCTGTGACTCGCGCACCCAGCCGGTGCAGCCACAGCGCCAGCCAGGCGCCCTTGAATCCGGTATGGCCGGTCAGTAACACGCGCCGGCCGCGCCAGAATGCGGCGTTCAGTCCCGTCACCATGACTTCCATGGTGCCCGACCACCCGCCCAGAGCTCCTCCAACTGGTTCTTCTCGCGCAAGGTATCCATCGGCTGCCAGAAGCCCTGATGCTCATACGCCATCAGTTCGCCGTCGGCAGCAAGTTGTGCCATCGGCTCGCGCTCCCAGGCCGTCGTGTCGTCGGTGATCCGATCCAGGCAGCGCGGCGACAAGACGAAAAATCCACCATTGATCAGGCCGCCATCTCCTCGCGGTTTCTCGGCAAAGCCTGTCACCGTAGCGCCGTCACACTGCAAGGCACCGTACCGTCCCGGCGGCTGCACCGCGGTCACGGTGGCCAGCTTGCCATGGCGAAGGTGGAAGGAGATCGTGGCCGAAATGTCCACGTCCGACACACCATCGCCATAGGTGAAGCAGAACTGCGCGTCGTCCTGGAGGTAATCACGCACGCGGAGCAGTCGCCCGCCGGTCATCGTGTCGTCGCCGGTGTCGACCAGCGTGACACGCCAGGGTTCGGCGTGTTTGTGGTGAACCTCCATGCGGTTGTTCGCCATGCAGAAAGTCACGTCGGACATGTGCAGGAAGTAATTTGCGAAATATTCCTTGATGATGTAGCCCTTGTAGCCGCAGCAGATCACGAACTCGTTGACATCGTGCATCGAGTACATCTTGAGGATATGCCACAGGATGGGTCTGCCGCCGATCTCGACCATGGGCTTGGGCCGCAGGTGGGTCTCCTCCGAAATGCGGGTGCCAAGACCGCCGGCCAGGATCACCGCCTTCATGCCAGCGCTCCAACGGGCGCCAGCACGTCGATGGGGGTCACCGGCTCGCCGGCACAGAACCGGGTCCACATCGTACGATAGGCCGCTTCGACCCCGCGCGCGAATCCGGCGCCATCCATCAACCGGGATTCCAGCATGCGCTGGCGCATGCCGGCACGCAGAGCGACCCGCATCGGCGTATCGATGGCAAAGGCACAGGCCTTTTCGATGTACTCGGATTCATTGGTGGCAACCCACTCGGGCAGCCCGATATTGCACAGGAAGGTGGTGCCGATACGTCCCAGCGGAGGCCGGCTCGCCAGCGTCAGCGCCGGCACTCCCATCCACAAGGCATCCACCAGCATGGTGCCGCCACTGTGCGGAAAGCAGTCCAGCAGGATGTCGAAGTCGTGCAGGCCCTCGAAGATGTTGCTGCTGTTGCGCAGCGTGACGCGTTCAACGTCCAGTCCTTGCGCAGCCATCAGCGACCGGAAATGCGCCTGGTTGCCGGGCTCCCCGAAATTGCGATAGTCCAGCACCAGGCGCGCCGTCGGAAGGCGCCGCAGGATCTCGCCCCAGACCCGAAAGGTGTGGTGGTTCAGCCGTTCGCTGCGACCGGAATAAGCGAAGGTCACGAATCCGTTCTGCAGGCTGGGTGGTGCCTTCGGGTCAGGGGTTTCGTTCAGCGACTGGAAGGCGACAAAACACCCGGGCAGTCGCACGATCTGCTCGCGTGCGAGGGTGCCGGGCGGCGCGATATGGCGATCGAACAGCACGTAATCCATCATCGGCAATCCGGTGGTCCAAGCGGCCCCCAGCCAGGTGACTTGGACCGGCGCAGGTTTGAGCGTGAACACACCCAGCCGCTCGTCGCGCATGTGATTGCAACCATCCACCAGAATGTCGATCTGGTCGTCCCGGATCATCGCAGCCACATCCGTGTCGCTCAGCCCGCGGATGTCGCGCCAATGATCGAAACAACCCCGAAAGCGGGTCGTGAACGCATCCTCGGTCTTGACGTTTGAATACGCATACAACTCCACCACCGCATGGTCATGATTATCAAACAGGGGCAGGAAATAGAAACGCGAGGTATGTCGCCGGAAGTCGGGCGAAACATAGCCCACCCGGATGCGGCGCCCTGGTCTGCGGTCGTGGTCCGAAAAGTCGGTTCGCGGCATCGGATGCCGGTCGCCCCAGCGCACGAATTGTTCGAATATCTCCGATGCGTGCAGATCGGGGTGATAGGACAAGTCGTACAGGCGTTTTTCCCACAGTACGCCATCGCCGGGAAGCAGGGCCAGCGCCTTGTCGGAATGTTCGACCACGTGGGTGAAATCCGACAATTTGGCCAGTGTGCTGCAGATGCTGTGATGAGCGTACGCGATGGCGGCCCTCTGGTGTGGCGCCAGACCATGCGGCTTGCGTCGATCGGCCAGCGCCAGCACCTTGCGGTAGTCAGCCAGGGCCTGCACCAGGCGCCCGCGCTCTTCCTGACCATGCGCCAACTGATGCAATGCGGGCGCGCAATCGGGCTCGATGACCAGGGAGCGATCCAGCGCCGCGATCGCATCATCGATGCGGTCCTGCCGCATCAGCGTCGCGCCGAGGTTGACCAGCGCGGAGGCGAAGTCGGGTTGGTAACGCAGCGCCAGGCGCAGGCACACCTCTGACTGCACCAGGCGACCGCGCACCTGCAAGGCAAAACCAAGGTTGCTCAAGGCGCCAATGTCTTGCGGTGCCAGCGCAACCGCGCGCTGCAAGGGCCGCAGGGCCGTGTCCCGTTGCGCCAGCTTGATCAGCGCGGCGCCCAATGCTTTCCAGCCAAATGCATCCTGAGGGAACTGCCGCGTCAGCGCAGCGGCCCGTGTCGCGACCTGCTCCAACTGATCCGACGCGAACAGTCGCTGGAT
>Ga0163154_10004183_pt1 | contig 19174 bp, 14 predicted proteins | sample OliLakLV19MP9P1_FD_148649 | JGI IMG/M metagenome (GOLD analysis project Ga0163154, IMG submission 148649) | Freshwater microbial mat bacterial communities from Lake Vanda, McMurdo Dry Valleys, Antarctica - Oligotrophic Lake LV.19.MP9.P1 | ecosystem: Environmental > Aquatic > Freshwater > Lake >...
TTTCCCTCCCACCGGGGAAACATCACCACCATCACAACCATCACAACTCTGCCCGGCTGCTTTGGCACTATCTGGGGGTTGCGATGGTTCCTTGGTGGTCGCCGAAATAATGCGCCAGCGGTTCTTCCCACCTCCAGCCTTGGTCGCCTCAAGACGCCGGCCATCGATGACGCGATCGCAGCACGCTCGCAGGCGGTACCCGACCTGCCTGCTGGTCGGGACGTCGCTACCGCGAGCCGGCGGGCACAACTCGCACAACGTCGCTTGTACCTCGGGGTCGCTCTTCGCCCCCTCGATCAGCTCGACCACGGTGAGCCCGGCCGGCGTCATTGCGATGAACTCGAAGAGCGCGATCAGCGAGGCACGGTCGACATCAGCCCGGTTGCGCAGCTCCTTGCGAGCTAGCCATGGGTCGGGCTGCCCGGTCCAGACAACGGCCTGGCGAATGAGGCCCGACCACCGCTCGAAGCTGCCCCATGCTGCCAGCGGGGGCTCGGCCCGCGGCTGCCCGGCCACGACATACGCGCGCAGGATCGTCAGGCACGCCTTGGCGAGCCGTGGTCGCTCCTTGGCGATCCACCCGAGCAGGTCGGCGTGCTGGAAGTCGGTCCGGTCCTCGGGGTTCTCGAGGTCCGAGCACAGCCGGATGTACAGCGCGCGACGGCAGGTGTCCGAGCCGAGCGCGACGTTGTTACCAGTGAGTGCAAACTGCGTTCGCAGCGGCAGCTCGGGGCGACGGTTAGACCCCAGCACGCGATCGGACCAGGTTCCGTTACATGTCAGGGCCGCGTCGAGGCTACGGAACGCGAACTTGCCGGTGCAGTTGTCGAACAGCACTGCCGGCGTGCCTGCGATGGCGACCGACAGTATCTGCTTGCCCATCTCCGCGTCGTCGGTCGGCTGGGGCGAGCGCGCGATCTGGCGGCCGGTGCCGATGAGCGTGGCGGCATCGATCACCAATCCCTTTCCGGTGCCGGGCGTGTTCGCCTCGACGTAGATCAACGGCACGTCGCCGAGGTCCATGTGCCGAGCAGAGAACGTCAGCGCGAACGCCAGCCATGCCGATCGGTGCTCAGGGGTTTCGAACGGAAAGTCGGCCACGACTTCGAGCAGCTCGTCAGCGGCGTCGCATGCGTCCTGCAGCGTCGGCTCGTCATCCGGCAGGGGAACATCACCCGTCTGGTGGAGCAGAAGGTGCGTCGCTGGGTCGTAGCCCGCTTTCGACAGGATCGTGCCGTCCGGTCGTAGCGTCGGCGAGGAGATCACCGCAGCGAGAGTCCGGGCGTTGGGGTAGTTGCCCCGGTTTGCGATGGCGGTGACGGTCCAGTCAGGCGGGTGCGCGTCGTGCATGTCGCCATCGGCGAGTTGCTTGCGGTAGTTGACCCGCTTCGACAGCAGCTCACGTATGGAAGGCTGCGGCAGCTCCTGGATTTGCGCCGTCGCGCTTACCGAAGCGGCAGCGACGCGCACTAGCCTCCCGGCCCGCGCGTAGATACCGGGGTCGGCAACGAGCGCATCTAGCGACTCGTCGTTGACCCGATGCTCGTCACTGCCGATGATGACGATCGTCGTCTCGGCTCGTGCGGCATCCGATGATACCTTGCCCGACGCGTCGCCATCCGCCGGGTCATAGGGCGGAGCCGCGGCGAGCAGCTCGGCGAGCTTGGGGCCTGCGTCGTTGCCGCAGATCTCGATGAGGTCCGCGGCGTCGCCCTTCTCCGGCGCCTCGGGCCACGACAACAGCCGTACCGACTTGGCACCGAGCGCGACCAGGCGCGCCGCGATGCGCACCATGTGGTTTCGGCCGTCGTTGTCGTTGTCGGCAAACAGCACGATGTCGAACTGCACCACCGTCAACAGCACGGCGTCGTTCGGGATCGACTGGGCGCCAGTCACGGTGCCGACCGCGATGACACCGATCTCGTCGAGCGCGTGCGCGGCCTTCTCGCCCTCGTTGATGACGACGGTCGTCCCTGGCGTCAGTCCATTGAGCCGCTCGCTCAGGTAGAACGGCAGCTCCGCCGGCTTCGTGCCCCCCGGCCAGGGCATCGACTTCGATCCGTCGGAGAAGTCGGTCCGCACGTGTACCGCCTGCAGTTCGCCGTCGACGTTTCGGATCTCGTAGCGCGTCACCTTGACGACGGTCCGTGGTGACCTGCCGGGCTCGGCCGGCTTCCCCTTGCCGGGCTTACCCGACCTGGCTCGGCCGTTGCTGAGCGTCAGCCCGAGCAGCCCCGCCATCCCGACGACGCCGCCCGATTCTCCGCAGTTGGCGCACCTCCACAGTCCCGTGGTGCGGTTCCAGCCGATGCGGGCAGTACCCTTATGCTTGGTCACCAGACACGGGACCGAGCACCCTTCGGTCGTCGAGCGCGCACCGTCGCGCGCCTCGAGCGCCGCCGTACAGGTCGCGATGTCGGCTTGCCGGTCATACGCCATCACAACACAACTCCGGTCCCGATCGTGCGCACGGCGACGCGGGCGATGACCGGCAGCACGTCGCTCCCCGAGTTACCGGCCCCGCCGCCGCGCCCGAGTTGCCGGAGAAGGCAGACGACCCCGATATCGCAGCGTGCGGCGCGCACCGCCTCGACGCTCGCGCGTGCCTTGATCGGGGCCAGGTTCCATAGCCTGGTCGCGCGACGGGGTTCGGCGTCAGCTTCGACTCCCAGGGTCCGCCGCTCAGTTGGCATCGGTAGCGCCCAAGTACTTCAGGAGATCCGACCGCAAGATGACGACCTTTCTGCCGAGCTTTCGGGCTCGTAGGCGTCCGCGCCGGATCTCCAAGTCGATGAAGCCCTTCGATGCGGCAATGGCTTCGGCTGCCTCGGTGCGGGTCAGCGCGATCCGAACCACCCCGGTAACCCTCTCAATTGGACCAGAAGTTTTCATGGGTCATGCTGTAAGACTAATTGACTTGAACACCAAGATCCGCTAATTAAGATCTTCATGGCACTGACAATTCCCAAGCCGTCGCAGGTAGCCCGAGACTTCGCGCGCGACTGCGCCCGGCTGCTGAACGTCGAGTCCGCCGACGCGCTTGAACGCGACGAGCGGCGCCAAATCGCGATGCGGTGGGCGCTTCGTACGTGGATACCGGCGCTCAGGGACTGCCCCCGAAAAGAACGTCGAGTCGTGCGCGAGGTACTCGACGATGTTCGCGCAGGTCGCTGGCCCGACCAATTCCCGTCCCTTGCCTACGTCATCGCCGCACTCGGGCGTCTACACGCAGATCTACGCCAGCACGTCCTCCCACGTATTGACTCGGAATACGGCTTCCTGGTGGTGGGCGACGGCGTACCAACCGAGACCGTAGTCGTTGCGCGGCGCGGCTACGCTGAACGGCTCTCGATCGATGGCGCGGTCAACCGCGCGAGCCCCTTCGAGATCACGGCAAGCAAGGAGATGCCGAAGGTCGAGTTGCCCGCGTTCACGAAAGAGCAGCGGGAAAGGGGTCGAATCCTTGACTGCCCCGCTGGGCGGCCGCTGTCCGCACGCGAGGTGAGTCGCAACCGGAACCGGTCGAGGCAGGACGCGCTCTACTCTCCGGAGACGGTGCTGGCTTTGCAGGGGACGATCATGACGCTGTCGCAGTCCCCGTGGAGCCGATGTGCCAACGAGCTGTGCCAGCTGGTGTTCGCGCCCGGCCGGAAGGGGGCCTTGTACTGCAGCAGCCGGTGCCGTGGTCGGGCTGGATACGACGATCGACGGCAGCGGCTAGCTGTAAATCATCTGCTTGAGCGACAAGCCGCAAAGCGGGCGTCGGATGCCGTCATGCGGATCCATCAGGCGAAGAAGAACGGAACGTGGCAGCGGCAGCGGCGACCGGGTGCTGGGCGACCGCGCAAGGAAAAGGGGGGTTGAGCGATGGCACGAGTCTTCAAGCGCGCCGGCACTTACTGGATCGACTTCAACGACGCGACCGGCCGACGGCGCCGCATCAACACCAAGGTGACTGACAAGCGCGTCGCCACCGAGGTCCTGAACGACAAGCTGACCAAGGTCGTGAAGCGCGAGCACCTCGGCGTGATCGACGACACCGACACGACGTTCGCGAACTTCGCCGACGTTTGGATGAAGCGCGTCGCCCCTACCCTGCGGCCACGCACGAAGACCCATTGGGACGCGATCCTCGCGCTACATCTCAAGCCGAGCTTCAAGTGCGCGCTGCGCGCAGTGACGCTCGCCCAGGTCGACGCCTACGCCGCGCGGCGCCTAGAAGATGGCGCTGCACCCGCCACCGTGAACAACACGCTCACCGTCCTGCGTCACGTGATGCGGCGCGCCGTCGAGTGGGAATACCTCGGCAAGAACCCGCTCGAGAAGCTCAAGCTGCTGCGCGAGCCGAGCGGTCGCACGCGCTACCTGCGCCCGGAAGAGATCGAGACGCTGATGGCGTCGTTCCCTCGATCCAGCGACACGTCCACCCTCGTGAAGCACTATCTGAAGCCGCTGGTGCTCCTCGCCATGAACACTGGTGCCAGGCGCTCCGAGCTACTCTCGCTCGAACGGAAGGACCTCGACTGGGAGAACGGGATCGCGACTCTCCACGACACCAAGAACGGCGAGAAGCGGCACCTGTTCCTGAACGCGGTCTCGCTCGAAGCGCTGCGCTCGCTGCCACCGCGCGTCGACACGCCCAAGCTCTTCCCCTTCGAAGAGCGCTCGGTGTCCGTTGCCTTCGGTAGGGTCGTGCGCCGGTCGGGTCTGGAAGACCTCCGGCTGCACGATCTGCGGCACTCCTTCGCCAGCTACCAGGCGATGGCCGGATTGTCGCCACGCGCGCTGCAGGAGCTCCTCGGCCACAAGGACGCGCGGATGACCATGCGCTACTCGCACCTCTCCGCCGAGTTCCTACAGCAGGCCGTCAACCGCGTCGAGATCGGCGGCACTCGGAAGAGCGCGCAGTAGCGAGCGCCGATAATCGATCGTCTATTACCCGCGCGCTTCTCCGTTCCCGCAAAAAGAGCGCGGAGCGCGCGAACACCACCGTCACCACCGTGGCGGCTCGGTCTAGACTAGCCAGCAGGTCGCGACACGACTGCGGGCAGGGTTGTGATGGTTGTGATGGTTGTGATGTTTCCGCGGTGGCCGGCGAAAATGGACTGAAAGCCGGAACACGCGTGGACGGACCAAAACTGCCGCCGAAATGGCACCTATTTGGCACTAGAGCCCGGTGCCGAACTAGCCAAGTCCGCTAAGTCCCTGAACCGACTAGCGTCCCCGACGGGATTTGAACCCGTGTTACCAACGTGAAAGGCTGGTGTCCTTGGCCGAGCTAGACGACGGGGACGAAGGCTGGCTTGGTACTAACCAGCCCACCCGGTAGCAAGCGGCGCACAAAAGAAGCCGGCCGCCTCGCTGAGACGACCGGCCCCTTTGCAGTGACGCGCGAGACTACTTGCCGCTGCGGACGATGCGGTCGGTCTCGAAGATCTCATCCGGGATGTCGATGTAGTACTCGGTCGGGTGCACCGGCATGCCGGTGACCGTCGCCCGATCGAGCTTGTAGTTGACCGAGTAGCCGGCGTTACCGCCGCCACCCGTGCGCACGTAGCCGGGCTCGCCGTCGACCTTGGTCACCTGGAACTGCGGCAGCGCGTAGTTGACCAGCGCGTTGCCCTTCCAGTCGTACTTGTTCTTCCAGTAGCCGCGACCGGTTTCCTTGTCGAGATACATGACCTGCTTGCCGTACAGGTAGTACGGGTTCTTCGGCACCGCCTCGACGATCCACACCGGACGCGGCACCAAGGCCCACTGGATCGGTGCCCACGCCACCAGGCCCTCACCCTTCTTCCAGTCGACGCACTTACCGGCGGCCTTGAGGGTATCCGAGCACTCCGACGGGATGAGCTGGAATTCCGGCGTGTCGAGCCGCCAGCCGACCGCCGAGGAGTCGATCGCGTCGGAGATCGGCATACCCGGGTCGACCTTCTTGATCGGCGAGCCGTTCTCCAGCGCAGGCTTGTCGTAGTGCGCGAGCACCGTGCCCTCGCCGACGAGCTTGAACGTGAAGTCCTCGGGCTTGCCGTCGAAGTAGGGCCCGTCGTCGAGCGAGATGTCGGAGCCCAGCAGACCGTCCGAGCGGTTCGCCGGATTGATCGGCCGCACGCGGCGCAACGCGGGAACGTAGACCCACGCCTGATCTTGCTTGTTGCCCTCACGGAAGCGCCAGTTGAGATTGACGATGCCGTTTACGTCGGCCGGCTCCTTCACCATGCCGATGGTACGGGAGAGGACGTTGAGTGGGTTCTCGGCGATGCGCGCCTGGAAGAACGGCGGCGCACCATCGTAGTACTTGAAGTGCACGTCGGTCTCGATGCGCCGCAGCAGGCCGTCACGCGAGATCCAGTTGACCGGGGACTGGGTGTGGAACGAGCCCTCCCAGTACAGCGTATAGAACCAGTTCCAGATCGCCTTCGAGCCCGCCTTCGGGTCCTTGGGATCGATGTCCGGGAAGGGGTGTCCGGTGATGATCGCCGGCCGCTGGCCGCTCGACTTGTCGACGACGGTGCCCTCGTCGTTGATGTCGTACTTGCCGCGATTCTTCTCCGAAGCCGCCTTCAGGTTCGGGTCGACGACGATCCGGTTGACCGCCTCGAGCTTCAGGATCGGGTTCGTGTACTCGCCGCGCTTGTAGAACTCGAGGATCTCGTCGGGCATCAAGCCCTTGCCGATCTCCCAGTTGTCCTTGCCCAGCACGGTCCCCGACGGCACCTCGTCGATCGGCGCGGCGAATGCCGCTCGCGACACGAGGAGCGCGAAGCCGACCAGTGCTGCCTGGCAGGCGCGGCGTAGCCTCAGCTCTTGCATGTGATGGATCCTTTCAAAAAGACGACGGTGGCCAGGTGCCGCCCGGATGGGCGACACCTGCCTGAGCGGACATTCTGATCTGCGATCCGGGACGGGGTCAAACCGTCAGTTGAGCTGGTAGGTGGCGCGGAACCAGAACTGATCGCGGTCCCGCAGCAGACCGATACCGGGCGTGTAGCCGTTGTTGCCGCTGCCGAACGTGTGCGTGTTCACGTACTTGATGTCGAACAGGAACGAGTCCGTGAAGCGATAGAGCAGCGACGGGGTGAACAGCAGCGCGCCGCGCGACGTGCCGACCGTGGTGAGCTGCGGCAGCAGGCGCCCGCCCATGAAGTCGGAGCGCACGGTGGCCTGGACGAAAGCCTCGAACACGTCCGCGTTCACGAAGTCGCACTCCTTGGGGCCGGGCGCATTCGGATTGTCGCAGTACTCCGGCGCGACCGACCCGGCCGGCGCACCGCCCTTCAGCTCGCGCTCGATCGCGCTCGGCTTGATGATCGGGGTGCGGAAGTCCTTCGTGCCGGTCTCCGTCAGGTTGGCCTGGAAGACCATCGACATGATCGCGAGGAAGCTCGACGAGGGATTCAGCTCGGGAACGAAGAAGTTGTGGTCGAAGCCGAACTCGCCACGCAGGATGTTGGCAGTCTGGTAGGTACCCGGCTCCGTGAAACCCGACGCGATGGCCGAGCCGATGTTCTGGTACGCGAGCACCGCCGGCTCGTCGTTGAACAGCTCGACTTCGGCCCGGACGACCGAGGCCAAGACCTCGCTGTACCAGCTCATGGCGGCGCCGATCACGTTCGTCAAGCCATGATTCACCGTCGTGGTGATGTACTTGTTGTCGGCCGAGAAGCCCAGGAGCGTCGGAACCGGCGAGATCGGGAACGTCCGATAGAACCACAGCGACAGGTTGTAGTCGCGGTCGATCACCGTCTGGAACTTGAAACCGTAGCGCGAGTTGCCGGTCGAGTACGCGGGCAGCTTGTCGAACACCTGAATGGCGGGCCCCTGGATCGGCGGCGGCTGCGAGTACGGGCTCACTCCCTGAATGTTCAGGTAGCCGGTGTTCACGTCCAGCCAGCCCGGGACCCAGTACGCGTCGATGAAGCCGCTCGACAGCGGCCCCCAGCTCGAGAACAGCTCGTACGTCGTGCGCAGGGTCCAGAGCGGAATGCGTGCCTCGTCGAGGTCGATCTGGATGCCCGGCGTGAGCAGCACGTCGTACGGGTTGTTCGCATCCAGTAGGCCGATGGTGTCGGCCTCGCCCCAGGAGATCGCCTGGCGGCCGATGCGCATGAAGAACGGCCCCTTGGCCATGTTGAGGTAGGCTTCGTTCACGCGTGTGCGTCGGCCGTAGAACTCACGGCCGTCCCGGCGCGCGCCGGTGTTGTTGAGCGCCTCCTCCACCGAATGGCCTTGCGAGTAGAATGCCGCCTCGGTGCCCGGATGCTTCGTCAAGTCGAGGTTCTGCGCGTAGCGTTCGGGGCCGACGTCGTAGAGCCCGTCATAGAAGCCCCAGATCGCCACGCGCCCGCTCAAGTCCGTGAAGAAGCCGCGCCAGCCCGTGAGCTTACGGAAGTCGACCTCGAGCTCCGGGTTGTAGAAGTTGCGCCACTGCTTCAGGTTGCCGGGGTCGATCGTCGGCTGCGTGTACAGCTGCGACTCCTCGGTCGCGACGGTGTACTGCGTGTACACCTTGCCGCGGAACTCGACGGCGTCGTTCTGGCCGAAGCGGATCGCCAGCGCGGCGCTCGGCGTCACGACCAGCAACGCGAGCGTGGCAACCGCCAGCCAGCGCGTCGAGACCAGCCACGTCTCCCTCGTGCCTCTCTTCCCGGATCGAGCAACCATCCTGGCCTCCCTCCTCGATGACCGGCGAGCCCGTCGTGCCCGCAGAGAGCACGATGGGCAGTGTATCGCGCGGTATACCCGCGCGTTCGCGTCGAAACGCGCGCAAACTACTCAGCGACGCGGGCGAATGTCAATGCAATCGCCCCTGTGAAGCGCCGGATGCGCGCGCCAGGACCTCGTGATAGCGCAGCTTCGCGAATGGGAGTGACCCGCACCAACCGCCCTCGCCTGCTCCTCGGCCTCGGTGCGGCGCTGGGCTTGGCCCTGGCCGCGATCGATCTGGTTGGCGTACCACGCGCCTCCTCCACGTTGACCGAAGGTGCGATCGCGACCGTCGATGGAGTTCCCGTCCAGGTGGTCGACTACGAGCGCGCACTCACAGCGCTCGCCGCGGACCGCAGGACGCCGCTCGACGCCGCGGATCGCAGCCGCGTGCTCGATCGGCTCATCGACGAGGAGCTGCTCGTGCAGAAGGGCCTCGACCTCGGGCTGGTGCGCCGCGACCGCAGGGTTCGCGCGGACATCGTCGCCTCGGTCGTCGAGTCGGTGGTCGCCGAGGCTGCGACGCGCGAGCCCAGCGAGGCCGAGGTGCAGGACTTCTTCGCCCAGCATCAGGACCTGTTCGCGCGGCCGGGCCGCGTCCGCGTGCGTCAGATCCTGGTGCGCGTGACGGCGAGCACCAGCGACGAGAGCGCCCGCGAGCGCGCCCTCACTGCGGCCCAGCGCCTTCGTGCCGGCGAGGAATTCGCCGCCGTCACGAGCACGCTCGGCGACGCCCCGATCGCCGAATTGCCCGCCGGCAAGATCGATCCGTCGACCCTGCGCGAGTACCTCGGTCCGACGGTCGCCCGCGCAGTGGACGAGCTCGCGCTCGGCGCGCCGAGCGATCCGATCCGCTCGTCCGCCGGCTACCACGTCGTCGAAGTGCTGGAGCGCGAGCCCGATCACGCGCCGGCCCTGGCGGAGGTCGCGAGCGAGGTGCGCGCCGAGCTCCGGCGCAGGAACGAGGATGACGCGCTGCGCGCGTACGTGAACGACCTACGCCGCGAGAGCGCGATTCACGTCGGCGAGACGGCAAAGTGACGACACGCCGCGTTGCAAGAGACCGCGTGGGTCTCGCCGGCGTCGTGTTGCTGGTGCTCGTCGTCACCGGACTCTCGAGCGACGTCGCCGCGCACAACCGCAGCATCTCGCACTCGACGCTGGAGCTCGACGACGCCGGAGCGCGGCTGCAGGTCCGCTTCAGCGCGCTCGACCTGTCGCAGCTGAAGCTCGCGAGCTCCGACGGCGAGGACGCCGTGGACCCGGTGGCGCTGTACGCCAGCCAGCACCTGCTGCTCGAGCGCGACGGAGTGCCCTGTGCGCCGGCCGAGACCCCGCACGCGTTGATCGCGCCGGAGGGCTGGCGCGTCGTCGCGTGGCGCGTGAGCTGCCCGGTCGGCGGCCGCAGCTTGCGCAGCGACCTCCTGCTCGACGTGGCCCCCTCACACCTGCACTTCGCGCGCGTCCGCGACCCGCAGGGCAAGGTGACCGAGCGGGTCCTGGCCGAGGGCGACGACGCCTGGGCGCTCGACGAGGGCAGCGGCGCGCTCGCCGGCGCCGGCACGTCTTTCATCGGATACGTCGTGCTCGGCCTGGAACACATCGTCACCGGCTGGGATCACCTGGCGTTCGTGGCGGCGCTGCTGCTGCTGGCGCACACGCTGCGCGAGGTCGCGACCCTGGTCACCGCCTTCACCCTGGCGCACAGCGTCACGCTCGCGCTGGCCGTGCTCGGTCTGGTTCAGCCCGACGCGGTCGCGGTGGAATCGCTGATCGGATTCTCGATCGCGCTGGTCGCGGCGGAGAACGCCTGGCTGCTGGCGGGTCGAGATCGGACCATCCCGGCGATCGCGCTCGCGCTCCTGCTCGCGATGGCCGTCCTCGCGGCACTCGGCGTTGGCTCGCTGCGGCCGCTCGCCCTGCTCGGTCTCGGCCTGTTCTCGCTGTGCCACTTTGCCTTGCTCGACGGCGCGACGCGCCCGGCTCGGCTGCGGGCCGCGATCGCCTTCGCGTTCGGCCTCGTGCACGGCTTTGGCTTCGCCGGCATCCTCGCAGAGATGGAGCTGCCATCCGATCGGCTGGTGCATGCGCTGGTCGGATTCAACGTCGGCGTCGAGCTCGGCCAGCTCGCGGTGGTCGCGGTGCTGTGGCCGCTGCTGCGGCTGCTCGCGCGCTGGCAGGAGGGCCGCGCCGAGCGCCTGGTCGCCGAGGCCGGCTCGGCCGCGATCTGCGGCATCGGCCTGTTCTGGTTCTTGACGCGCGCCTTCGGCTGACAAGAGCGGTTGCCCGGCGCGCGCGGCTGCTGCTAGCTCAGCGACGATGAGAGACCGCGCCGGAGCGACCGCGGGTGGCGATCCAACCCCGGATGTAAAGCCGACCCCCGCCAGGGCCTTGTCGCGGCGCTCGTTCCTGGCCGCCGCCGCATCGGTCGGCGCGGTTGCCGCCACCCCGGCCCTCGCTGCCGCGGACCTCACCGCGATCGCGCCCACCTGCCCAGGAGCCGCACCCGGCGGCACGAGCTTCCAGGACGTCATCGTCATCGGCGCCGGCTTCGCAGGTCTCGCGGCGGCAAGTCGCCTGGCCAGCAGCGGGGCCTCGGTCGTCGTCCTCGAGGCGCGCGATCGAGTCGGCGGACGCACCCTGAACGCCTCGATCGGCAGCGGCAAGATCGTCGAGGTCGGCGGCCAGTGGGCGGGCCCGACGCAGACGCGTCTGCTGGAGCTCGCGGCCGAGGTCGGGGTCGATACCTTCCCGACCTACACGCTCGGCGACAACCTGCTCTACTATAGCGGCGACCTGCTGCCGTACGACGGGGCGTCGGCGCTGTCGCTGCCACCGATTCCCCAGGCCGACCTCAACGAGTTCTTGACGGTGGTGCTGGGCGAGCTCGACCCGCTCGCGAACCGCATTCCGCTCGACGCGCCATGGGCCGCCGAGGGTGTCGACGTGAGCGCGCTCGACGGACAGACGGTCGAGACCTGGAAGCTCGCCAACATCCAGACGCCCGGCGCGCGCTTCCTGTTCGACCTCTCGGTCCAGGCCGTGTTCGCGGTCGAGCCACGAGATCTCTCGCTGCTGCACTTCCTCTTCTACGTGCACGCCGGCGGCGGACTGACGCCGCTGGTCAGCGTCACCGGCGGTGCGCAGGAGCTGCGCTTCGTCGGCGGCTCGCAGCTCGTCGCGCAGCGCATGGCAGCGGATCTCGGGCGCCGCGTGGTGCTCGGATCGCCCGTGCGCAGGATCGTCGACCAGGGCGGCTCGGTCGTCGTCACGACCGACACCCAGGTCTGGCGCGCCGGTCGCGTCATCGTGACCTTGCCGCCGACGCTCGCGGCACGCATCGACTACGCGCCAGTGCTGCCGTCGGCGCGCGATCAGCTCACGCAGCGCTATCCGATGGGCTCGGTCATCAAGTGCCAGGCGGTCTACGACCGTCCATTCTGGCGCGACGCCGGGCTCACCGGGCAGGTGACGAGCGACACCGGCCCGGTCAAGGTCACCTTCGACAACTCGCCACCCGACGGCACGCCCGGCGTCCTGCTCGGCTTCATCGAGGGCGAGGAAGCGCGGCGCTGGAGCGGGCGGCCGGTCGAGGAGCGACGTGCCGCGGTGCTCGAGTCGTTCGCAGGCTACTTCGGCGAGTCGGCACGGGACGCGCGCGACTACGTCGAGCGCGACTGGTCGTCCGACCCGTGGACGCGCGGCTGCTACGCCGGCTTCATGCCCCCGGGTGTGCTCACCAGCTATGGCCCGGCCCTGCGTGCGCCGGTCGGGCGCATCCACTGGGCTGGAACCGAGACCGCCGAGGAGTGGAACGGCTACATCGAGGGCGCGATCCGCTCGGGCGAGCGAGCGGCCGAGGAGCTGGACGGGCTCTGAGCGCCGCCGCGACGCACGCTCACTTGTCGGGCCAGCCGTGCTCCTTGCCGCCGTCGAAGGCGAGCACCTTGCCGCTGCCCTGAGCCGAAGCTGCGAGGGCCACCAGCTGTTCGCCCTTGCCATCGAAGGTGACCACGGTGCCGTCACCGTCCGTGGTCGCGCCGAGCTCGACCAGACGCTTGCCGGATCCGGAGTAGGTCGCGAGCGCGCCGCCCGATGCGCTGCCCGGACCGAGGCGAACGAGCGTGCGCGCGCTGGCGGAGCTGGTCTCGAGGACGCCGCCCTCGGCCTCGGCACCGGCGAGGACCATCTGGTGCCCGCGCTCGTCGAAGAGGACCAGCGCACCGCCTTCGGCCGTCGTCGAGAGCAGTGCCGTGCGCTGCCCCTCCTCGTTCTGCAGCTCGAGCACGCCGCGACCGTCGCGCGCTTCGAGGCTCAACAGTGCCTTGCCGCTGCCGTCGATGATCTCCACACGGCGCGCCTGCACGACGTCGCTGCCGCCCGCGCCCATGGTCAGGAGCGCCAGCAGGCAAGCCCCGAGGCCGACGACGAGGCGCCCCTGGACGCGATGGGCACGCTCGAGAACGGCGAGACGATCCTCCACATTTCCCATTTAGAGTTCCTCCCGAGACCCGTCGCTGCGACGCGGCCCCGCAACACGGTAGCGGCATTTCCGCGCCGTCACGTGAACGTCGCGCCGCGAGCTCAGCGAACGGTACCGCCGCCAAGCCGCGTTCCCAGCGCGGTATGGTAGGCCGACGACATGCCGAGACGTGTGGCGCCAGCATCGCCGTTGAGCTGGATCCGGCGGCGCTACTCGGCGTTGCTGGTCATGCAACTGGTGGTCTTTCTGGTCTACCCGTTCATGATCGACGGGCCGGCCGGGATCGCGCTCATGGGACTGTTCATCACCGGCACGCTGCTCGCCGCGGCCTTCTCGCTGGCGCCCGCCGATCGCAACAAGAACCTCGCGCTGGCGGTGCCGGCGGCCCTCCTGATCTGGACCGCGATCTTCACCACCTCGGACCTAGCACTTCAGGTCGCGTGCGTGCTGGGCATCCTGTGCGTCTGGGCCCAGATCTCGAAGATCCTGCTACACGCGCTGCAGATCGAACGCGTGTCGCTCGAGAAGGTGCAGGGCTCGCTCGCGGTTTTCTTTCTGCTCGGGCTGAACTGGGCGATGATCTACACCTTCCTCGAGCTGCTGCAGCCGAACTCGTTCGCGCTCGGCGACCCGCCGCAGGCGGTGCCGCTCACCGCGGCGTCAGGCAACCCGCACGCGACGCACATGCTCGGCTTCTCGCACCTGCTCTTCCACAGCTACATGACGCTGTGCGCGACCTCGTACGGCAGCGTCGCCGCACTCACGCCGCCGGCCCTGGCGCTGACCGCACTCGAGACGCTGGTCGGCCAGATCTATCTCGCGGTGCTGATCTCCCAGCTCATGGGGCTCCACCTCGCGTTCCACCGCTCGCGCGAATGAGCACCTCGACCTGACCCTGGTCGCGACCGATCAACACGCGCTCGGCGGTGCCGAGGAACAGCCCCGTATCGACCACCCCCGGGATCTCGAGCAGCCGCGACTCCAGCTCGCGAGCGGCGTCGCCGCCCTGCAGCGGCGTTGCAAGGCGGCAGTCGAGCGTCAGGTTGCCGTTGTCGGTGATGAAGGGGGTCTTGCCGTCGGCGCCGAGCCGCACCGTCGGGAGAGCGCCGAGCGCGACCAGGCGCCGCGTCACGAAGCCGCGCGCCAGCGGGATCACCTCGACGGGGATGCGGCCGCGCGCGCCGAGCGACGGGACGAGCTTCTCCGGACCGACCAGGATCACCTGCCGCTGCGATGCCGCGGCGACGATACGCTCGCGCACCAGCGCGCCACCCCAGCCCTTCACCAGGTCGAGGTTCGGCGCGACCTCGTCCGCGCCATCCACGGTCAGGTCGAGCTCGAGATCCTCGGTGATCTCGACCAGCGGAATCCCGAGCGCGCGCGCCTGGGCCGCCGACTCCTCCGACGTCGGCACGCCGACGATCCGCAAGCCCGCCTGAACCCGGGCGCCGAGCTTGGCGATGAACGCCGCCGACGCCCGCCCCGAGCCCAGTCCGACCTTTGCACCATCGCCGACCAGCTCCAGGGCGCGATCAGCGACCGCCTGGACCGCGGGATCGTCCACGCCGCCTTGCGCCGAACCTCTGGGATCGTGAGCCATCGTTCCTCCCCCGATTGCTGCCGCCTGCGAGCGGTGTAGCGGCGTGCCGGCAGCAATCAAGGTTTGCTGCGGGCACGGACCCGGCGCCCTCCGGCCAGGCGAAGTGAGCCGTCCGGGGATCGAACCCGGGACCCTCTGCTTAAAAGGCAGATGCTCTAACCGACTGAGCTAACGGCTCCGCAGCAGACCCCCTGGGTATACCGAGCACCCGCAGCAGGAACAACCTCGCCGCCCTGGAATCCTGGCTTGACGACGCAGGCGCCGCGCGCACGCAAAAGGGGCGCGAGCTTCTGCCCGCGCCCCTTTTGCGACCACCGCGCCCCCGAAGGCGCCCGGCGCACGTTCAGAACTGGTAGGTCAAGCGCAGCTGGGTCTCCGAGCGACCGCGGTTCGCGCCTGCGACGCCCCAGGTCTCGTAGACTGGCTCCTCGGTGGTGTTGATGAAGTACTTCTGCGCCACGTTCACGATGAAGTCCGGCGTCACGTAATAGTCCACGCTCCAGGCTACCTCCATGTTGAAGGCGTTCACCGGGTCGAGGATGTAGGTGAGCTGCGGAACCAGCGTGCCGCTCATGTAGAACGTCGTCGCGGCGAGCGTGGCCAGCATTTCCCAGTCGCGAACCGTGTCGACCGCGGTGCAGTCGTTGAAGTTCACGCAGGGACCACCGCCGCGCGCCTTCAGTGGCTGCGTGGGCGACAGGTTTCCGACCAGGCCGACCCGGTCGCCGACCGAGTGCTCGTTGTTGATCAGGTAGTGCCAGAAGAACTGGCCGAGGATCAGGATGGTCGCGTTCTTGTTGAGGGCGCGGATCCAGGTCGGACGGTCGAAGCCGACCATGCCCTGCCACATGTCCTTCTTGACGACGCCGAAGAGCTGCTGCGGCAGGATCGGCGAGCGGATGTCGCCCGAGTTGAACGGCGCACCGAACACGTACACCATCTCGGACTTGAGAACCGACTCGGTGTACTCCTCGAAGTAGTTGGCCGACCCGCCCAGGGTGTGCGTGTACGGCACCGTGTACGTGGCCGGGAGCGTGTTGTTCGCCAGCGCCGCATTGGCGGTGACCGGGTCGAGGTCGGCCTCGATGAAGGCCGTATTGGAGCCGTCGTCCCCGCCCCAGCGTCCGTAGAAGTACGCGGCGGTGAAGTTGACGCCGCCAGCGAAGCCACTGAAGCGCACGCCGACCTGGCTGTTGTCAGCCGGGTTGCGGCTGTAGTCGCCCTGGCGGAACAGCACGGTCCCTTTCTCGAGACTCGGAAATGGGACCGGATTGGTCAGCGGAAGGCTCCACGGATAGTACGGCAAGAAACCGCGCTCGTTCGGGTACCAGTCACCCGGGTTCCAGTAGCCCTCGAGGAAGGCATTCGAGATCGGTCCGACCTGGTCGACACGATACAGCCACTTCATCATCCAGTACGGGATGCGAAGCTGGTCCCAGCCGTGGCCGATCTCGATCTCCTGCTGCAGATGCCACTTGAGGTCGAGGGCGTTGACGCGGTCCAGGAGCCGGAAATTGTCGGTCTCGCCCCAGACGATCTGCTGTCTGCCGAGACGGATGCTGAGCGGGACGTCGGCGAAGTCCATGTCGACGTAGGCTTCGCGGAGCTGGTTCTCGTACTTCAGGGCATTCCGGGTGTCGCTCGGAATGTCGCTGAATTGACCATCGCGCGCGCCGGTGAAGGTGTAGAAATGGCCACCGGGCTGCAGGTCGTAGACGCTGTCGTAGACGCCGCGATACAGCAGGTAGACGCTCGACTTGTCGATGAAGCCCGGCGCGTCCCACTTGTCGGCCAGCTTGCCGTCCTCGAGCCACTTGTAGTCCAGGCCCAAGCGGAGGGTGTTGCGCTGCTGGACCAGGTTGAAGTTGCCCACCTGGCGCATCCGGAACAGGTTCTGCGCCGAGATGTCGCCGAACACCAACGCATCACCGAGCTGGATGGTAGCGGCAGCCTGGGTGGCAGCGAGCAGCGTCACCCCCGCTGCGAACGCCAGAATCCAGCATCTCGACCCGAAACGCGCCTTCGCCATCAGCATCCCTCCTCGGCCGACGCGCCCCGTCAAAGAGCCCGACGGCACCCGCTGATCCGAAACAACGGCCGCGCAATACTCCATTTCCGGCCGCCATGGCAAGTGAGATGGCGTCGCTGCACGAAAGGCAGGAGCGCGCCGCGAGCAGGAAGCCGCGCGCGCTGCACGTGCGAAGGAACGGGAATGCCGGCGCGACGCGCCGGCTCAGTGCTTGGTGGCGGTCACCCCGAGCAGGCGCTCGATCTTCTCACGCACCAGCGAGGGATCGACCACCGGCTTGGCGAGGTAGTCGTTGCAGCCATTGGCGAGCGCCTTCTGCTCGTCTCCGGCCATGGCTTGCGCGGTCAGCGCGATGATCGGAATGCTGCGTCCGGCGTCGAGCGCACGGATGCGGCGCGTCGCCTCCCAGCCGTCCATCACCGGCATCTTGAGGTCCATGAAGATCAGGTCGGGAGGGTTCGCCTCGACCGCGGCGACGGCCTCGGCACCATTGGCGGTCTCGACGATGTCGAAATCGCCGATCTTGCGCAGTCTGTACAGCAGGATGCGTCGGTTGTCCTCGTTGTCCTCGACGACCAGTATCCGCTTTCTCGACATGTAAACCTCAGTCAGCCCGAGCTGCGCGAGCATTCAGGCGTGCTCTCCTGCGCTGCCACACGCAGACCATCGCGCCACCGTTGGCACCTGCGCGATCGCTCTGGTACCCGGCGCGTCATGGCGTCCGTACGAACGCGATTCGCACCCAGCCCCACCGGTGCGCTCCACGTCGGCGGCGTGCGCACCGCTCTGTTCAGCTACCTGTACGCGCGCCATCTCGGCGGGCGATTCATCCTGCGTATCGAAGATACCGACCGCCAGCGCTCGACCCAAGCTTGGGTCGACGAAATCATCGCTGCGCTGCGCTGGCTCGACATCGACTGGGACGAAGGCCCCTTCTTCCAGACGCAGCGACTCGACCTCTACCGCGAAACGATCGAGCGCCTCTTGACCACCGGGCACGCTTACCGCTGCACCTGCACGCCCGAGGAGCTCGAGGCCAAGCGGAAGAGCGCGCTCACCGGCGGCGGCAGCATCGGCTACGACCGTCACTGCCGACCCGGCGTCGGCCCCGGTCCCGCGACCGAGTCCGGCCGGCGCTCGGTGATCCGCTTCGCCGTTCCTCTCGATGGATCGGTGGTGATCGATGACCTCGTCAAGGGCCAGGTCGTCTTCCAGAACGGCGAGGTCGACGACTTCGTCATCGCGCGGTCCGACGGCTGGCCGACCTACAACCTGTGCGTCACGGTCGACGACGCCGACATGGCAATCAGCCACGTGATCCGTGGCGACGACCTCCTGCCGAGCACGCCGAAGCAGATCCATCTCTATCGTGCGCTCGGGGCTACCGTGCCGAGCTTCGCGCATCTGCCGCAGGTGCTCGGGGTCGACCGCGCGCGCCTGTCCAAACGCCATGCGGCCACCGCGGTGACGTCGTATCGCGAGCTGGGCTACTACCCCGATGCGCTCGTGAACTTCCTTGCTCGTCTGGGTTGGTCGCATGGCGATCAGGAAGTGTTCTCTCGCACGGAGCTCATCCACGCCTTCTCCCTGGAAAATGTCGGCAAATCAGCGGGGGTCTTTAACCTCGAGAAGCTCGATTGGCTGAACTTCCAGTATTTGAAGGCGCGTGCGCCCGAGCAGCTCGCGTCTGACTTGCGGCCCTTTATGGAGTCGCGCGGAATCGTGATCCCGGGCGACGACGCGTGGCTGGCGCGCATGGCGCTCACGCTGCGCGAGCGCGCCAAGACGCTCGGCGAGCTCACCGACGGGGCAAGCTTCTATCTCACCGACGACATCACTATCGACGAGAAGGCCGCCAGGAAGTTCTTGAAGCCGGAGGCTGCCCCGCTCCTCGATGCGGTCACGCACGCCCTCGAGCAACTCGACGCGTGGCATCTCAGCGCGATCGAGGGTGTGTTCGCAGCGGTCATGGCAGCGACCGGCAGCTCGCTCGGTGCGCTCGCGCAGCCCGTTCGCGTCGCGCTCACGGGTGGGACGGTGAGCCCCGGCATCTACGAGGTGCTCGATGTCCTGGGTCGCGAGCGCGCGCTGCGCCGCCTGCACACCGCGCTGGCCGTCGCGACGCAACCGGACGCGCCGGCGTCGCTCGAGCACTAGCAAGGCGCTTTCGGGCTTGTTAGGTTCGCCGCACTGGTTGGGGAGTCGGCTAATTGGTAAGCCACCTGACTCTGGATCAGGCGATTGTAGGTTCGAGTCCTACCTCCCCAGTTCTTTCGGTCCCATCGTCTAGCGGTTAGGACACCGGCCTCTCACGTCGGGAACAGGGGTTCGATTCCCCTTGGGACCATTGGGTTTT
>Ga0163154_10004189_pt1 | contig 19146 bp, 18 predicted proteins | sample OliLakLV19MP9P1_FD_148649 | JGI IMG/M metagenome (GOLD analysis project Ga0163154, IMG submission 148649) | Freshwater microbial mat bacterial communities from Lake Vanda, McMurdo Dry Valleys, Antarctica - Oligotrophic Lake LV.19.MP9.P1 | ecosystem: Environmental > Aquatic > Freshwater > Lake >...
AGGCTTTGGGTTGAGTAGGAAAATTTTGAACCGGGACGCCGCCAGCGGCCCTTGCCGGGCAGGCCTTCAGGTAAGCGCATCCCCGCTCGGCTTCCTCGACTTGCAGAGCATCGCGGCCTAGGCTCGGGCGTGAGCGCGCAACGGAAGAGGCGGGAGATGATCGAAGAAGCGATGACTTACCGCGCCTTCATAAGCTATTCCCAGCAAGACAAGCTCTGGGGCAAGCGGCTGCATGCCTGGCTCGAAAGCTACAGGCTGCCGGCCGGCACAGCGGCACGGGTACCCGCAGGCGAGCTGCTTGGCCGCTTTTTCCGGGACGATGAGGAGATGGCTGCGGCCTCGAACATTGCCAGTATCGTCGAAAAATCGATCGACGAGTCTGAAAGCATGATCGTCATCTGCTCTCCCCGCTCAGCAAGATCGCAATGGGTCGAGGCAGAGATTGAACGTTTCCGGCGGCGTGGGCGAGATGGAAAGGTGTTTGCTTTCATCATCGATGGCATTCCGAATTCCGGAAGTCCCGAAACGGAATGCTTCCCTTCCGCGCTGCGCCGGAGCGCCAACCCGGACAATCCAAACGACCTGCCGATCGAGCCTCTTGGCCTCGACATCCGGAAGGATGGCCGAGACCGCGCCATCACTCGCCTCGCGGCCGGGCTGCTCGATGTTGATTTCGATGATCTCTGGCAGCGGGATAGACGGCGCGGCGAAGCAAGATTGAGGCGATTGATCCTCGGACTCACGGTTTCTAGCTCAGTCTTCGCTTTGCTTGCGGCTACAGCCGTCTTCATGGGTCTTCAGGCAAGGCAGAATGAGCGGATCGCGCATGACAATCTCGCGGCCTTCTTTGCCGAACGGGCTTGGCAGAATCTTGACCGGGACAACACGCTGACGGCAGCGCGTTACGCGCTGGCCGGCATGCAGCTTTCTGAACCCAACGCGCGCAGCTATCATGCAGCGCTTGGCGCGGTGATGTTTGAATCAGGCGAGACGCTTCCTGCACTCCTGCATGAAGGGGCAGTTTTCAGTGCCGTCTATGCGCCGGATGGCAAAACGGTTGTCACGACAAGCCAGGACGCAACCGCAAAGGTCTGGAATGCACAGACCGGATCCCTGATTGCCAAGCTGGTTGCACATACTGACCGCATTGGTGCGGCAGCATTTTCGCCGGACGGCGCGTATCTCGCTACAGCCAGCAATGATGGCACGGCGATTGTCTGGAGCGTGAAGACCTTCACCAGGACCGCTCATATGACCGGGCATGAACAGGCGTTGCAGACCATTCAGTTTGCACCGGATGGCCTTACCCTTCTCACTTCGAGCGCCGACGGTACCGCTCGCGTCTGGGATGTCGCGACCGGCGCAGAACTTCAGCGACTTGGCGAAACCGGTGACCCCGCCTGGACGGCAGAGTACTCCAACGATGGCCAAATGATCCTGACGTCCCATGATGACGGCACCGCGCGCCTGTGGGCCTTCCGGGATGGCTCTTTGATCCGTACACTGAAGGGGCACAAAGGAGCGGTCTATAGCGCAGCATTTTCACCCGACGGCGGCCGGCTGGTAACGTCAAGTTCCGACAGCACGGCCAGGATCTGGAACATGGCAAGCGGTAAAACGATTGCATCGCTCGAAGGCCATACTGACAGTGTTCTGACCGCAGACTTTTCACCCGACGGCAGCTCGGTCGTGACGACCAGTGGAGACTCGACCGCACGGCTCTGGGATGCCCGTACCGGAAAACTGAGCTCAATTCTGGCCGGACACAAACGGACCGTACGCAGCGCGACTTTCTCCTCGGACGGAAACTGGCTTTTGACAATCAGCAATGACGCAACGTCCAAGCTGTGGGACACCCGGACCGGAAACCTTTCGCGAACTTTGCTCGGGCATGCGGAACGGATAAGATCAGGCGCGTTCTCCCCTGACGATCAGCAAATTCTTACCGCAAGCGATGATGGCACGGCAAAGCTCTGGGAGGCACGAGGCCGCCTCGTGTCGAGCTTCATTGTGGGCGAAGATGCTGTGGCTTTTGCAGAGCTTTCGCGGGATGGTCGGTTTCTCACCACGGCCAGTCAGGACGATACCGTCCAGGTCTGGGACGCTGCTACGGCGAGACGGCTTGCGATTCTGACACTCCACTCCGGCGATGTTTACGGAGTCGCGTTCTCTCCTGACGCTTCGCACGTGGTCACGGCCAGCGAGGATATGACCAGTAAGATCTGGGACTGGCGAAGCGGAAAAATCATTGTTGTGTTGAGGGGGCACTCGGGTCCCGCTACAAGTGCGTCCTATTCCCGGCAGGGCGACAGGATCGTTACCGCCAGCGAAGATGCGACGGCGAAAATCTGGGATGCTGCATCGGGGGCATTGCTGTTCACGCTGGCCGCCGATGGAAACATCGTGCGCGGCGCAGAGTTTTCACCGGACGGCATGCTGGTGGTGACGGCAGGCCACGACCGTATCGCGCGCCTTTGGAGCGCCGTTGACGGATCGCTGCTCGCTTCTTTCCAAGGACATACAGGCAGTGTTGGCTCTGTCGCATTCTCGCCTGACGGCAAGAGGATCGTGACCGGCAGCGCCGATGGCACAGCGCGGGTCTGGGACGTGCTGGATCAGCGTGTCATTGCGACACTGACCGCCCTTTCGGGAAGTATCTCTGGCGTCCAGTTCTCACCTGACGGCGAACGGATCGCGACAGCAAACCTCGATCAGACAACCAATATCTGGGACGCAAGGGATGGCCGGCTGCTGACCACGCTACCCGGGTTTGGCAGCGAGGCTCGCAGCGCGACCTTCTCCGCAGATGGGACCCGGATCGTCTCGGCAAGCGATGATGGGACCATCCGCATCTGGGATGTGTCACGCCAGACCCAGCCTTGGGACACGCTGGCTGCCGATGCCTGCAACCGCCTTCTCAGCGCTGGGAGCCGGAGCTTCACGGCGCTCGAGATAGAAACGGACCAGCTGCTTGCAGCTGAGTGGCCCGACGGCTCGCGCGACATCTGTTCCGGCATACCTGGCGTGCCCGGCGTTACTGAACTCAGAGCCTTGGCCGGCATCGGCCCGGGCGAATGACAAGTTCCGATCCGGAGCGACTCATGCCGGATGGGCTAGGCGCAGGTTAGTCGTTTGGAGTTGTGCGCGGCTTCGTCGAACCGCCGGGATTGCTTTCGTCTGTCGAGCCGGGAGTGACAAGAACCACTTCGCCGGATGGGGTCGCCTCTTCTGCCACCGGCCCCGCGGCAACGAGGGCGTCCTGTACCGGCTCAGCGTCTGGCGCAGGTTCGAATTCAGCCGGGGCTGCCGCTTCTTCCGAAGCAACGTACTCTTCGTCGGGGAGCGCTTCTTCAGCGTCCGGTTCGTCCGTCATCTCGACGATTTCGGCCACTTCCGCATCATCGACCTGCGCGAGAGCTGCTCCTGAAACTGCGGTTACCAGCGATACGGCCAGAACTGCCGATGTCGCGAGGAGTGTTCTGTTTGACAGTCTCATCCAAGTCCCTTTCATGAAGTAGAATTAGACGACAATACACTCGTTTTCCGGTTGCGCACACAGAGTTTTTCAGCTCCGCCGCATTTCGGGACGACACCTAATCTGAAACCTCGTCAAAGCCTCGCATGCCATGCTTGAGCCGTGCATCGATCATCTCATAGCACAGCGTTATCACGAAGTGATCCTCCTGCAGATTGGCGCCGCGGACTCTGTCCGAATAAAATGTATCGGCCTTGACCTTGCCCGCGCAGCTCATAGCCTGAAGGGTGGTGCGGTTGGTGAGGTAGAATTCCGCCTCGATGTCGTCTTTCAGATCTTCGACAACACCGCTTTCCCGCAGGAATTGCTGCGCGTCTTCCATGCCTCCTGTCGGCGGACCGTAAACAATATCGATGGGCCGGCCAAAATCGCTGCTGTAATTCCGGAAGACGTTATCTATTTCGCGCTCCATCGCCTGATAGAGCCCGGGACAATCCGCGTCCGGATCAACGAGTTCCGAGAATTGGGCAAAGCCCTCCGGATTGCTGCCATAGAGAAGGCAGAGAATATCTAGTGCGCGCGCCTCCGGCGGCGCATGCGGTTCATCGCGTATCACGTCGCTGTCGACCTGCAGCCAGCCAGCCGCCGCACTGATGATCTCGTCGATTCCATCGGGATCTTTCGCATCCGGCTGCAGAAGGATCATGGCAAACTTGTCTGCATAATCCTCCCGGTCGGCGCTGGACCAATCAGGACGATTGTTCAGTTCTGCGATCTGCCCCATGAGCATGTGTCCGGCCTCATGATAGGCGAGAAAGCGCACAAATCCGCGGACGAAGGTATTTGTCGCTTCATCGCGCGGCGCAGTTTCGGCCTGCACCACAAGCCACAGCGGCGAAAGCATTGCTGCGAGAACCAGAGACCGGAGGACATTCATCGTGTTCACCCTGCTTTGGGTATCATCTTAGCGGCATTCCGGATGAGAATGAAGATGCGCTGAGCGCTAGCTTTGCAGCCATTCAGTTGTCTGCCCCGCCGGGCCCCTCGGGAGCTGGCTTGATGATGGCGTCTGCCAAGGCCAGGACCCGCAGGATCTCGTCGACAACCGAGTCTTCCATCATCGGCTTTCGGACCTGCGCTGAAAATCCGGATGCGAATGCCACGCGCTCCAGAGAATCGACATCCCAGCCCGAAATCAGGATGGCCGGCTGTTCCAGACCCCGCGCACGAAGAACCGCGAGGAGGTCCGCACCGTTCGGTCCTTCGAGCTTGAGATCGATAACGAAACAGTCATAGGCCGCCAGGTCGGCTGCGCTGAGCAGGTCCGGACTGCCTGCGTAGGTGTCGACCTGAAATCCGCGGGCCCCGATCAGCAGCCGAAGGGACTGGCGAACGGCATGGCTGTCATCCACGACAGCGATCCGCCTCATGCGCGCCAAAGGTTCGGGTAAGGCCATGCAGATTCGCCGATTTGAACTGGACCTGGAGACTAAGGCCGAGCAAAGCCATGCGTCTTTAGGTACTTTTCCTAGGACGCCGCCGATCGCCCGTAGCCAGCGGCAAATGCTATCCGCAGGACTGTCGACAGGCTGGGCGCGTCCATTTTTTCCATCAGGTTAGCCCTGTGAATCTCGACTGTACGCGGGGATATGTCGAGCGCTTCCGCGATCGCCTTGTTGGTCTGCCCTTCGACGAGGCCGGTTAGAACATCCCGCTCCCGCGCCGTCAGGCGCTCAATGAAGCCTCGCGCCTCTTCCGCCAGCACATCTTCCTTGCGCCGCGTCTCAAGCCGCTCGAATGCCCGGGTCAGCGCGTCCACGAGTGTCTGCTTGGCATAGGGCTTTTCAACGAAATCAACTGCCCCCGCCTTCATGGCGCGCACCGCGACGGCAACATCGCCATGCCCGGTCAACACGATCACGGGCATTGCCATGCCGCGGGCATTCAACGTTTCCTGCACTTCCAGCCCGTCCATTCCCGGCATCTGGACATCCAGAAGGATACAGCCACGCTCTGCCGTTGCAGCAGCTTCAAGGAATGCAACACCATCAGTATAGGTCTTCACCCGAAAGCCGGCATGGCGAAGCATGAAGCTTGCCGAGTGACGGATAGCTTCGTCATCATCAACGAGGTGGATCAGGCGTGTGTCATTCATGGCTCGGATTTATCCATATCTCGCCGAAGTGTGAACCTGAAGCATGTGCCCCCCTGCGGAGACGCAACTGCCCGTATGGTCCCTCCGTGCGCCTCTACAATCGTTTGGCAAATCGACAGTCCCAGTCCCATCCCCTGCGACTTGGTGGTGGCGAAGGGTTTGAAGATGTTTTCCTTGATCTCAGGCGACAGGCCGGGTCCGTTGTCGCAAACTTCTATTTCAACAAAACCGGAATCCTCAGCGGGCGATGCACGCAGCTCGATTCGCGCATCGGCTCGTCCTGACATGGCATCCATGGCATTCCGTATGAGGTTGATAACCACTTGCTGCACCTGGATCGGATCTGCCAGAACCCGGTCTGCACCTTCGGCCAATTTTATGTTTACAGGAATGTCCAGGCGGTCACGCGAGGTTTTGCACAAGGCGATCGCGTCCGCGAGCAACGGACCGATCCAGACCGGGCGGGTATCCACTTCTCCCCGTGACACATAGCTTCGAAGTTTGCGCACGATCTCTCCGGCCCGCACGGCCTGTGTTGCCGCTTCTGCCAGCGCTCCACGAAGTATTTCCCTCGTCTCAGGATCAGGAGAATCTAGCATGTCGCGGCTTGCTTCCAGATAGTTCGCCACGGCCGTCAGCGGTTGATTGAGTTCATGCGCGAGCGCTGACGCCATGGTGCCGACCGCGCTGAGGCGGGAGAAATGCACAAGTTCGGATTGCATCTCCTGCATCCGCAGCTCCGCACTTTGCTGCTCGGTCAGGTCACGAATGAAGGCTGTAAAGAGGAAACGATCACCGATGCGCGCCTCGCCGATCTTGAGATCTATCGGAAACACGGACCCGTCCGAACGGGCGGCGATAACCACACGCCCCTTCCCGATGATCTGGCGGTCGCCTGTGCGAAGGTAGTTGCCGATATAATTGCCGTGATTGGTGCGGTCCCGGCCGGCCATCAGAACGTTCACCGCCTGTCCGATCATTTCTGCCGCGGCATATCCGAACAGCTTTTCCGCAGCGCTGCTGAAAGCGAGGATGGTGCCGGACTCGTCGGTCACGACCATGGCGTCCGGCACCGAGTTCAGAATAGACTCGAAATGCAACTGGTGCGCAGGCGCATCCAGTTGGTTAAGGCGCGCCTGAAAGGTCTTTGGCGTGTCGTTCATCGCCCGTTTCCCAGTAATCTCAGCCTTGAGTGCCTGCGGTGGACCAAACGCGCAAGACCAGTGCTAACATGGATCAACCGCGCCGCCGAGCCGCCGAAGGCAAACCGGCCAAACATCGCCATACCGCAAAGGCCACGAACGCGGCCCCTGCGGCCATCGCGTAGCATCCCCAGCAATGGCCGAACACATGCGCCGCCTGCGCGAGCATGTCCGTGTCCGGAGCGGCGCCGGCAGGCACGCATCTGAACGCGAGATAGTCTTCGAGCGTCGGTGTCCGGTTAAGGTACTCTGCGGTTCTCAGAGCGCCCGCGATCAACAGTACGCTCCCCGTGACAGCGAAGTTCCACATGCTCGGGCTCCTTCAAGCAGCGTTGACGGCCTACCCCGGGTGCGACAGGCGAGCCCATAAGTACTAACCCTTATACATCCCTCCCCCTCCCTCCGGCAGGTAACGGCCAACATCGCCGACACCGACTCGCCAAAGGGGTTCTACATGAGCGCGCAACCAACACTTTCCGACAAGCCGAGCTGGGGGTTCAGCATTGGCACTGTCAGCCTGCTTGTGGGAGCGGTCGCTCTGGGCGCGTTGATCATTGCAGCAAATGCCAACGATCCGATGATGGCTGCCCACGCCTGGCTTTTCTTCTTCCTCACAGTCGGCGGCCTGTTGATCACAGGCCTGTGGGCAGGTGCATTGAACGACCGCAATCCGTTCGATCCCGCCATCTATGAGGACACGATCGTCAAATTCGGTGTCGCGGCCTCAATGTTCTGGGGCATCGCGGGATTTCTTGTCGGCCTGATCATTGCCCTCCAGCTGTCATTTCCCGGACTGTTCTATTTTCCGGACTACGGCTGGACCAACTTCGGCCGGCTCCGGCCCCTGCACACGTCAGCAGTGATATTTGCCTTCGGCGGCAACGTCCTCATCGCGACGAGCTTTTATGTCGTCCAGCGCACCTGCCGTACAAGGCTCGCGGGGGGCATGTGGCCGTGGTTCGTTTTCTGGGGCTACCAGGTCTTTATCGTTTTAGCCGGAACCGGCTACCTGCTCGGCGTAACCCAATCGCGAGAATATGCGGAACCCGAATGGTACGCCGATCTCTGGCTTACCATCGTCTGGGTCGCTTACCTGCTGGTCTTCCTCGGCACGCTCTGGAAGCGCAAGGAGCCCCACATCTACGTGGCCAACTGGTTCTACCTGTCATTCATCGTCACGATCGCGATGCTGCATATCGTCAACAATCTCGCCATCCCGGTTACGTTGACAGGGTCCAAGAGCTATTCGCTTTTTTCCGGGGTGCAGGATGCGCTGACCCAGTGGTGGTATGGCCACAATGCCGTCGGGTTCTTCCTGACCACCGGTTTCCTCGCAATCATGTACTACTTTATCCCCAAGAAGGTGAACCGCCCGGTATATTCCTACCGCCTGTCGATTGTTCACTTCTGGTCGCTCATCTTCATCTATATCTGGGCCGGCCCGCACCATCTTCATTACACCGCACTTCCGCAATGGGCTCAGACCCTCGGCATGGTGTTCTCGATAATGCTCTGGATGCCGAGCTGGGGCGGAATGATCAACGGCGTCATGACCCTCTCGGGCGCATGGGACAAGCTGCGGACCGATCCGGTCGTCCGAATGATGATTGTTGCACTCGCCTTCTATGGCATGTCGACCTTCGAAGGCCCGCTAATGAGCGTTCGGGCGGTGAATTCCCTCTCGCACTACACGGAGTGGGGCATCGCACACGTCCACTCGGGCTCAATGGGCTGGGTCGGATTTATCAGCTTCGGAGCACTCTATTGCCTCACGCCCTGGCTTTGGAAACGCAAGGCCCTGTTCTCCAAGGCTCTCGTTGAATGGCACTTCTGGCTCGCCACGCTGGGAATTCTTTTCTACATCGTCGCAATGTATGTCGCTGGCATCACCGAAGGCTTTATGTGGCGCGCCTATAACGAGTTCGGCTTCCTTGAGTACTCGTTCATCGAAACCGTCAAAGCAAAGCACATCATGTACATCGTCCGCTCACTGGGCGGATCGCTCTATCTGATCGGCGCACTGTTAATGGCCTATAACCTGGTGCGCACCGCGATCGGTCACGGCGAAGCCCGAGAATCCGAAGCTGACATTGCGCATGCTCCCGCACAATCACCTGCCCTTCAGCCTGCTGAATAAGGAGCACCCACATGTCTTTCCTGAAACGTCACGAAAAACTTGAGCGTCATTCACTGCTCCTCACCGTTGGCATCCTCGGCGTCGTAGCAATCGGCGGGATCGTGGAGATCGCGCCGCTCTTCTACCTTGAGAACACGATCGAGAAGGTGGAAGGCATGCGGCCTTACACACCGCTGGAACTCAAGGGCCGCAACATCTACATCCGGGAAGGATGCTATACCTGCCATTCCCAGATGGTGCGGCCGCTCCGTGATGAAGTGGAGCGCTACGGACATTATTCGCTCGCCGCAGAGAGTATGTATGACCACCCTTTCCAATGGGGTTCGAAACGGACAGGACCAGACCTCGCCCGTGTCGGCAACAAGTACTCGGACGAATGGCACCTTGATCACCTCATCTCGCCCAGATCGGTTGTGCCGGACTCGATCATGCCGCCCTATGCATTCCTCGTGGAGAAAAATCTCCGCTTCGAAGGCATAGAGGATGACCTGAAGGCGCTTCGCCTGGCAGGTGTCCCCTATACCGACGACATGATCGAGAATGCCGAGGCGGATCTGATCGCGCAGGCCACGCCCAATACGGATTACGACGCCGAGGACGCCCTGGTTGCGCGCTATGAGGCCGCCGCCGGACGCAAGGGCACTCTCAAGATCTCGGACTATGATCGAAACCCGGTCCAGATCACCGAGATGGACGCGCTGATCGCCTACCTGCAGATGACTGGCACATTGGTGGATTTCTCCACCTACGAAGCCGACGACCTCAATAACCGGCGCTAAGGATAAAGTCATGTACGAAACGCTTTCGAGCTTTGCTCAAACCTGGGGCCTCGGCTTGTTCGTCGTGATGTTCCTCGTTGCGGTAGCCTACGCCCTATGGCCTTCGAACCGTGAAAAATTCAGGGCCGCTGCCCACCAACCTCTTGTCGAAAAGGACCCGTCCGATGACTGATCAAAACCCGGAAATCGATGAAGTTTCCGGTGTCGAGACAACCGGGCACACCTGGGACGGCATCAAGGAGCTGAACAATCCCCTGCCGCGTTGGTGGCTTTACATTTTCTATGCCTCAATCGCATGGGCGATCGTCTACATGGTTTTCATGCCGGCAATCCCAGCACTTCCGGGTACCGGGATGACCAACTCGCTTGGCGTGCGCGGGCATTCCGACAGGGCGCTCGTGGCCGAAGACATCCGCCTGTTGTCCTCTGAGCGCGCAGAAGGTTCGGCAAAACTCCTGACCGCCTCACTGTTCGAAATCGAAACGGACATGAACCTCCAGCAGTTCGCCCTCGCCATGGGTGAAAGCGCGTTCGGTGACAATTGTGCGACCTGCCATGGTGCAGGCGGCCGAGGGGCCAAAGGTTACCCCATGCTGGCTGACGATGTCTGGCTTTGGGACGGAACTCTGGTGGGGATCGAAACGACCCTTCTCCATGGTATTCGTCACCATGAAGACCCCAACACACGCAACAGCGCCATGCCGGCATTCGGCCGCGACGGATTGCTGACGGCAAACGAAATCGATGACCTCGTCCAGTTTGTTCTGGCCAGGTCCGGTCGCGAGGCCGACGCGGCCGCGGTGACCCGGGCTGCGCCAATATTTGCCCAGCAATGCACGTCCTGTCATGGAGTGGATGGGAAAGGCAACCGGACGCTCGGGGCACCGAACCTGACGGACCAGGAATGGGTTTTCGGTAGTGACCCCCGCGACCTCCAGCAGTCGATCTACAATGCCCGCAACGCACATATGCCGGCATGGCAGGGCCGTCTCGACGATGCCACCATCAAGGCGCTGGCCGTCTACGTCCACTCCCTCGGCGGAGGTGAAAAGTGACCAAGGTCACGCTGATCTCATCGAGAGACCCGGACGCTCCGAAACCGGAGCGTCCGGACTCCCTTTATGAGAAGCGCCATCAGATCTATCCGAAACTGGCCCATGGAAAGTTCCGGATGGTCAAATGGCTGGTTATGTCCGCTACCCTCAGTGTCTATTATCTCATCCCGTGGATCCGCTGGCCCCGCGGTGACGGCATTCCGGATCAGGCCGTCCTGGCAGATTTCGAAGGCGAGAAGTTCTATTTCTTCTTCCTCGAAATCTGGCCTCAGGAAATCTATTTCCTTGGCGGCCTGCTGATCCTTTCTGCACTCGTCCTTTTCCTGATAACTTCCGTACTCGGCCGGGTATGGTGCGGCTACACTTGCCCGCAGACTGTCTGGACTGACCTCTACATCTGGGTGGAGCGGGCATTTGAAGGCGACCGCGCCGCGCGGATGCGCCTTGACAAGGCGCCTATGAGCGCCGGCAAGGCGCTGCGCAAAGGCGGCAAGCATTTCGTCTGGCTGCTGATTGCTTTCGTGACCGGAGGGGCTTTCATTCTTTACTGGCATGATGCCCCCACCATTGCCCGCACATTCTTTCAGGGCGAAGCGCCCCTGACAGCCTATTTCTTCGCCGGCGTACTGACCTTCATGACCTATATGCTGGCCGGCACGATGCGGGAACAGGTCTGCACCTACCTTTGCCCATGGCCGCGCATTCAGGGCGCGTTGACTGACGAGTATGCACTCAATGTGACCTACCGACATGATCGCGGCGAGCCCCGTGCGCCACTTCACAAGGATCAGGGTTTTGAGGGACGCGGCGATTGCATCGACTGCAAGCAGTGCGTTCAGGTCTGCCCCATGGGGATCGACATCAGAGACGGCGCGCAGCTCGAATGCATACATTGCGCGCTCTGCATTGATGCCTGCGACGACATCATGCGGAAGATTGGCCGCCCGGTGGGCCTGATTGCCTACGATACGGACCTGGCTGTAAACACGCGCGCGCAAGGCGGCGTTCCGAAGTATAGTATCGTGCGTCCACGAACGATCCTTTACGCGGTCCTGATTGCGCTGATCAGCGGGCTGATCCTCTGGGGATACGGGACCAAATCAACCTATGAGTTCAGCGTCCTTAAGGATCGCTCGCCGCCATTCATCCGCCTTTCCGATGGGCGTGTCCGCAACGGATACACGCTCAAGCTCGTGAACAAGTCGACAGACAACCAGGCGGTACAGGTCTCCGTCAGGGGTCTGGGCAACGCAGAGTTCGAGATAATCGGTATCGGCGCTGCGCCTGCCGAGGGCTCTCTCACACTGATGTCCGAAGCCCATGGTGTGGATCGCTACCGGATGCTCGTGACCGTACCTGCAGGTGATAACACAGACCGGGACATTCTCGTCGTTGAAATTACGGACCCTGACTCCGGCGAAACGATCGAAGCCGGCGCACCATTTACAAGAGGAGATCGCTGATGGCGGCCAACGTTCAGATGCCAACCGCGAAAGGCCAGCTCACAGGTTGGCACGCCCTGCTTTGGTTCCTCGGGTTCTTCAGCTGCATGTTCGCAGTCAACGGAGTATTTCTCTGGACGGCGATCACCACGTTTCCAGGCGAAGACATAGAAAAATCCTACATGGTCGGCGTCAACTACAATCAGGAAATCGCCAGGCGTGCGCACCAGGCCGAGCAGGGCTGGGACGCAGAGATTGGGCTGACCGGCGCTGGGACAGAGCGGGAGGTTCGCGTTCGCCTGACCCAACCGAACGGTGACGCCCTGCCGGTCTCCGGCACTCTCCTTCAATTGCGTCACCCGGCAGATCGCGGGCTGGATCGCATCGTCGCACTCACGCCGGAGGGTGGAGGCGAATACGCTGGCGCGCTTGACAACCTCACGCCCGGAACCTGGAGCGTGCAGTTCAGCGCTGACGTAGACCAAGCTAAGGAAGGATACGAGTTCAAGGCCTCAAGGGAGGTCATCGTCCCATGACCGGGGTGGCTCTCGATACGGCCGGCTGCCCCAACGGACTTGCGCCGCCAAGCGGATCAGGCGCTTCCGATCCGGCACCTTTTGTTCGCCGGGTCGGCAAGCAGGACCGCCTTTCGCTCACGGTGCGGGGCGCAAAGTGCGGCGCCTGCCTGTCCCGCATCGAATGTGCCGTCGCCGCGCTGCCGGGCGTCGATACGGCACGCTTGAATCTTTCCTCGGGCCGGCTTGACATCAGTTGGACGGGCGACCTTTCTGCACAGCGGATCGCACGGACTGTCAGCGACCTCGGCTACGGTGTCGCCCCGCTCGATACCCGCGCCGGAGACGCCGATCGCAAGAAGGAAGAGCAGTCCCTCCTGCTTGCGATGGGTGTTGCTGGCTTTGCCACGGCCAACATCATGCTCCTTTCCGTGTCTGTCTGGGGCGGGCATGACGAGATGGGCGAAGCCACGCGCCAGGTCTTGCACGCGGTCTCCGGTCTCATCGCCCTGCCGACACTTCTGTTCTCCGGGCGGCCATTCTTCAGGTCGGCATGGAACGTCCTGAAGCGCCGCAGGACAAACATGGACGTGCCGATCTCACTGGCACTCATCCTCGCCTTCAGCGTCAGCGTTGCCGAGACGGTCCGCGGCGGCGAGCACGCTTACTTCGATGCCGCCTGCATGCTGCTCTTCTTCCTTCTTATCGGCAGATTTCTGGATGCAAGGGTCAGGCGCCGCGCCTATTCGGCCGCGCGGGACCTCGCTGCGCTGGCAAGCCGCACGGTCACGCGCATCCGCGCCGGGGGCGTCCACGAGTCTGTCCGCGCCGAAGACATCCGCCCGGGCGACCGCATCCTGCTGTCGCCGGGAGAGCGTGCCGTGGTCGACATGTTGATCGAGCAGGGCGAGTCGGAAGTCGATGAAAGCCTTGTCACCGGCGAAAGCCTGCCCCGCTTCTACGCTACCGGCATGCAAGTGATGGCAGGGTCCATCAACCTTTCCCAGCCGCTCAGCGGCCGGGCAACCGCCGCATCAGCAGACTCGCTTCTCTCCGACATCGGACGAATGCTCGAAGCTGGCGAACAGAAACGCGGGGCCTATCGCCAGATCGCTGACAAGGCCGTGTCCCTCTACGTGCCGATCGTGCACTCCACGGCACTGGTCACGTTTCTTGGCTGGTGGCTTGCCGGGCTGGGCCTTCGTGAATCGATCCTCATTGCCGTATCCACACTGATCATCACTTGCCCCTGCGCGCTCGCGCTCGCCGCACCAGTAGTCCAGGTCGTGGCGGCCGGGCGCCTGTTCCGGGGCGGTGCCTATCTGAAATCGGGTGACGCGCTCGAACGTATCGCCGCCTGCGATCATGTCGTGTTCGACAAAACAGGAACCTTGACCCTCGGTACGCCCCGGCTCGTCTCGAATGACATGCCTGCCAAGATATTGTCGGACGCAGCACAACTCGCACGCGCCAGCCGCCATCCCCTCTCAAGGGCGCTCACTATGGCTGCCGGTCCCGGGCCCCTTGCCGCAAACGTCAAAGAACGCCCTGGTCTCGGGCTGGAGGGCATTGTGGATGGCGTCGCCTGCCGGCTCGGGTCCGCGGAATGGACAGGTGCGGGCGCCAGCCGTCACAACGGCGCCACGCTGTTCTTTGTCCATGGCTCCGAGGCGCCGGCCGAACTTCGCTTCGAGGACGACATCCACGCGAGCGCTGCGCTCACTATCGCCAAACTCCGGAAGCTGGGGCTTGGCGTAGAGATCGTTTCCGGCGATCGCAGCCAGGCGGTTGCCGAAGTCGCCGGCACACTGGGCATCGCGCAATGGACAGCAACAGCGAGTCCGCAGGACAAGGTCCGCCGGCTGGAGCAGTTGCAGGCTGAAGGCAAGCATGTGCTGATGGTGGGTGATGGCCTCAACGACGCCGGAGCGCTGGCCCTTGCGCATGCTTCCGCAGCGCCAGGGGGCGCGTTGGATGTCAGCCAGTCCGCTTGCGACGCCGTATATTCAGGCGGTCTCGCCCCCCTTCCTTTGCTCGTGCGCACGTCGCGCAAGGCGCGGGAAGTCATGCTCCAGAACTTCGGCTTTGCCGCCGTCTACAATCTCGTCGCGGTACCGATTGCCGTCCTCGGCTATGCAACGCCACTTGTCGCCGCCATAGCGATGTCAGGATCTTCTCTCATCGTGTGCCTGAATGCGCTGCGTCATAATCTTGCCTCGGAGAAACCGGCATGAGCGGCCTTATCTTTCTGATCCCGATTGCATTGCTGATGGGACTAGCAGGCCTCGCAGCCTTTGTCTGGGCTGTGCGCGCCGGCCAGTTCGAAGACCCGGAGGGCGATGCGTGCCGCATCCTCCTCGATACGGACACCCCGCTGACAGATTCTGCTCTGGCTCAGTCCAAACCCGGCAGCGCCGAGCCCTGATCCTAAGGCTTCCGGCGCAGCGGATCGGCGCGAACCATCAAGCCGCGCGCCGTATCAACCGGCAGCAGTTGCCCACTAGGCGCTGCGGCCTGCGAGCTGCGGGGGCTCGACGTGCGGAAGGGTGCAAACCGGATGCTCATCATCTTCATGTCCTTGCAGGAATTGAGCAGCGCCATCTTTTCAGCTGGTGAAAGGGAATCGACATATTCGGCAATGCTTGCGGCTTTGTCCGCCCGCGCCCGAGCTGTCGCCAGCGGAACGTGAACGTCGCTCTGCTGAAGCGGCCAGTAGGGGTCAACCAGGTAATCGCGCCGCTGCTGCTCGTGAGGGTGCAGAAGCAATGAGGCGAGACGATTGGGACGGAGGTCGGCAAACCGGTGGCGCACGCGAACGGCATCGGTCCGCGATGCCGGCGGATTGACATCATGCGGCGATGCGAGGAGGCCCAGCCGCTTGGAGCGGAGACCGGCCGAGCGTTTGGCCGTCAGATACGAGACCGGAGCACTGAGCATCAGTCCGATCGTTGCAGGCGCAAGCCACGCCGCATAGATCGGCGATATGGCGATGGCCGAGATGGTCAGCACAAAGCCCGGTACTGTGGCCGGCAGGTTGTGGCGCAAGGTGGTCAGGAACGAGTATCCGGCATCGCCCCGTTTCTGCGGGGCCCAACCGGAGTCCTGTCCCGAGAGTACGCTGACCACGGCGCTCGTCTGGGTGACCATCAGTATCGGAGCAATGAGAACCGAAAGCACCGTTTCCGCGAGCGTGCCGGTAACGGTCCGCCAGGCGCCAACGTCCTTACGCCAAACCTTGTTGCTCAGTCCATAGATCAGGCCGCATATCTTGGGCGTGAACAAAATGACCAGAGTCGCAAAAAAGAGATTGAGCGCGCGCTCGGAATCGATCACCGGCCATTGCGGGAACAGCGACGCGCCTTTGAACCGAAATAGTCCGGCACGAGGAAACTGTTCTGAAGCGACAGCAGCATGCCTATGCAGATGAACAGGAGCCACAAGGGCGATGAGAGGTAAGAGAATATCCCGGTGATCAGATGGAACCGGCTCGTCCATGTGAGACCGCGCGCCTTCAGCAGCACAGCCATATGCTGCATGTTTCCCTGGCACCAGCGCCGGTCGCGCGTGACCATGTCGATGATCGTCGGCGGTCCCTGTTCGTAGGAGCCGAGAATGTCCGGACGCACCTCCACGTTCCAGCCCGCACGGCGCAGCATGGCCGCTTCGAGAAAGTCGTGGCTCATGATCGTGCCGCCAAACGGCGCGCGTCCAGGGATGACGGGCAGACCCGCAGCCTCGGCAAGCGCCCGGACGCGCAGGATCGCATTGTGTCCCCAGAAATTGCCCTCCTTCTGCGCCCACCAGGCAATGCCGTGGCCCAGAACAGGACCGTACAAGACAGCAGCAAACTGCTGGCAGCGACCGAACAATGTCTCTACGCCGACCAGTTGCGGGATCGTCTGTATGAGACCGGTTTTCGGTGAAGCCTGCATCGCGTCCACAAGGCGCAGGATCGTGTCGCGTTCCATGAAACTGTCTGCGTCATAGACGATCATGTAATCGTATCGGCCGCCCCAGCGCGTGACGAAGTCGCGGATGTTCCCGGACTTGCGGTGCAGGTTGAGCGTCCGGCGGCGGTAACGGATATTCACATCGGACGGCCCGATCCGCCTGATGCGCTCGAAGGCAGCTTCTTCCCGCAAGGCAATCTGAGCGTCGGTCGTGTCACTGAGGATGAAACACTCGAAATCGCCGGGCGCATTCGACAGGCTTTGCGCAGTCGCCAGTACCGTCGAGAAAATGTGGTCGACATCTTCATTGTAGATCGGGAACGCAATCACCGTTCGCGCCTGCGCAATCCGCGTGACGCATAGGCCGTCTTCCGGCGCCTTTGCCGCCGAAAGCGCAGAGGCAAGCCCCGCCAGCGCGCTCACGAACGCAAAGCAGACCCAGCTGATATTCAAGGCAAAGACAGCCAGCAGTGCCCATTCGAAGATCGTGAGGCTCGACACCGAAAGAACCTGGAACATCTCGCAGGTCGCCCACGCCGTCATCAGTACCGTCGCGGCAAATACGAAAATCTTGCGCCAGGCGTAGGATTTGGGACGAAACCGGTCACGTTCCGCAGCCGGGCTGCTGAACGCCTGATCCGGCATCGACACGGGAAACTCGATCGGACGCGCGCGGGAATCGATCATTCGGGTCTCCACCGGTAAAGCCAGGTTTCTGAAACGGGTTTTCCTCCCTTGGTAAGCACGGCTCTCAGTTCGGCCACATCAGCATTCTCTGTGCCGAGCTCGAATGTGAGCCGGGTCTTCCCGGTTTCGGGGTGGCGCTTGACGACCGGATTACGGATCGTGCCTGCAGATGTCGAAATGCTGGCCGAGGCATTGCTGAGCAGGGCTTCCTCGGCCGGTTCAAAATCGATCACGAACAACTGGCGCTTCTTGTCGGGCGTCTTGCCGGAGCGGGTTTCCGCAATCGGAATGACAGAGGACACTGCAGGCGGCCGCAAGCTCCACCGCATGCTGTAGGACACATCATAGGCGCGGCCCTGTTGCCAGCCCATTTCGGGCTTCCAGAATACGACGATATTGTCGTTGTACTCATTGGCCGTCGGAATTTCGACAAGCGCGAGATGGCCGTTGCCCCAGTTGGAGGTCGGCTGAACCCAGACATTGGGCCGGTGGTGATATTCTGCTTCTACATCGGTGTAGGCGGCGAGATCGCGCTTGCGCTGGATAAGCCCGAAGCCGCGCGGCAGGTCTGTCGCCAGAACGAAAGTCTGAAGGGACTGCGGATTGATCAACGGCCGCCAGACCCACTCGCCATTCATCATCCGGATCAGGAGGCCTTCGGAGTCGTGCGCCGCCGGGCGGAAATCCTCGGCCTCCTTGCGAAGGTCATGCGGCGAGAAGAAATACATCGACGTCAGAGGCGCAATGCCGACCGCGGTGATCTCCCGGCGCGGAAAGAATGCCGCCGCCACTTCCATCCGTGTTTCCGGTCCGGGCGTAATCCTAAATTCGAACGCGCCGGTAACGCTTTCCCCGTCCATCAGCGCATAGACAGTGATCGCCGGCGAAGCGGTTGTCGGTTTGACCAGCCAGAACTCGGTGAAGTACGGGAACTCTTCACCATCGGGCGAAGCGGTGCCGATCGCAAGGCCCCGCGCGGAAGCACCATAGGCGTTGCCTGCGCCAAGCGCACGAAAGAAACTCGCGCCCTTGAAACTGATCAGTTCGTCGAACTTACCCGCCTGGTTCAGCACGGTGAGGACACGGAAGCCTGCATAACCAAGCGAGCCCTTGATCTTTTCGGGTAAGGGAAGATCCTGGAAGTCAAACTCGGACGCGGCATACTTGCGCTGCTTTGCCTTGCCGTCTTCAACCAGGTTGATCTCTACCTCGCGCGTGAACAGGTAGCCGCGCGGATCAAGCAGCGCCCGGAAACCATTCGCGCTTTCGGGCCAGATCGTTGCGGACGGACGGTTCTGTATCCGCCGGTACTGGTCGTAATCGAGTTCCCAGGCACGCTTCGGCAGGTCATCCCCGGGGGAATAGTCCAGCTCTGAAAGGCGCCTGGCCTTCAGCCGCACGTCTTCGAAATCGAACTCCGGTGTCGACGCAGCGGGGTCCTTTGCGCCGGCATCAGATTCGGGACAGCCGGTGGAGTCGCCGGCGGGCATGGCGGCAAGCGGCCCGCAATCAGGGCTCGTGTCGAATCCTGCGACCATGCCGGTCGCTCCAGTGGATGCGGCAGCCCCCGATATGTCAGAGCCCGTTCCAAAAAGAGGTGTGTGATTTCAGCGACTTATGATTCTCTATTTTTGTTCACGACACGGAGGATCAGATGCCTTGGACTGAGCCGCAGACAGGCGCAGCCAAACCACACGGCCAGAATATGAGCGCGATTGCTCCCGCTATGCAAGCGACCTGACGGATGCG
>Ga0163154_10004194_pt1 | contig 19132 bp, 21 predicted proteins | sample OliLakLV19MP9P1_FD_148649 | JGI IMG/M metagenome (GOLD analysis project Ga0163154, IMG submission 148649) | Freshwater microbial mat bacterial communities from Lake Vanda, McMurdo Dry Valleys, Antarctica - Oligotrophic Lake LV.19.MP9.P1 | ecosystem: Environmental > Aquatic > Freshwater > Lake >...
TGTCGATTTCTAAAAGTGAGAAGGTTCGATCAACAATTTCCTTAGTGAGATTAGAGCCTTCTAATTGAGCCATGTCGCGGCAGCGCTTGAGGAGGTAGTTGGCTGTCCGGGGAGTGGCGCGGCATCTCTTGGCGATAGTGAGCATAATGTTGCCATCATTTTCTATTTTCAAAACTTGCGCCGAGTGACTGAGTATTTGGGCAATCTCATCTTCACTATAAAAATCTAGTCTAAAGGTACCGCCAGAAAAACGAGACCGTAGCGGAGCTGAGAGCATTGAGATACGTGTCGTAGCAGCGACCAGGGTAAACGGAGGGAGGTCTAACTGGACTGTCCGGGCGGAAGGGCCTTTACCGATAATAATATCCAATACTCCTGATTCCATCGCCGGGTAGAGTACTTCCTCAATATTTTTAGATAGACGGTGAATCTCATCAATAAACAAAACGTCTCCTGGAGAGAGGTTTGTCAGAATGGCGGCAAGGTCACCAATCTTCTCAATAGCTGGCCCTGAGGTGGTGCGCATGTTGGTACCGAGGGTTTTGGCTATTAGGTGAGCTAAAGTGGTCTTACCGAGCCCTGGTGGCCCATAGAGCAGTATGTGCTCAGCCGCATGACCACGCTCTTTGGCGGCCGTAAGTAAGATACGCAGGTTTTCTTTGATCTTAGCCTGACCAATATAATCTTCCCAAGTTTGAGGGCGTAAAGTTTGGTCTAAGTTTCCACTCTCATCCCGAGAAATATTTTGACTTCCAGTTTTTGACATGTATCCATTCTAGCAAATTTGCCAGGTTTTTTCTTTATAAAAGGAATCACTGTTTTTAATTACTTATTTGATAGATTTGAAATCATTTAGTCAGGCAGTATTTAAGTTTGCTTGATAACAACTACGTCAAAAAGTGATAATTACAGGCCCAGACTGTGATATTAAATAAAACATATGAACACTATATTTGATGTTATAGCTATTATTTCAGTATCATTACCTCTATTTATTCCAGTATTTTATCTAATAAATTCTTACAGAAACAAACCAGAATCTAGTGTTAGGTCAGTACTGGTCTGGGCTGCAGTGCAGTCTTTTTTATTCCCAGTCTTAGCGTTTTTATTTATAGCGCCATTTGCTTGTGAGCTTGCAACTTATAGTGAGAACGGTGTTTGTGCTGGGATTGGCTGGTCTAGTTTAGTTCTAATGTTTACAATACCGGCTCAGGCTTTTTTTTTAATTCTCGCGTATTTTGCGAGGTCCGCAAAAATAAAAGATCACATTGAAAAAAAAAGACCTTTTATGCTTTCTAAAATAGCTATTTATCTATTTATATTATGCATATTTTTATTCTCAGTTTTTTATCTTCTCGCCCTAACAGGCCTTCTCTTTGAATCGTCGGCCGTTTAAAATTTACAGACCCAGGCTATCAAGCACAGTATCCTACAGTAGACTACTAAAACAACGAAATTGTTAATTAAACGACTAGTTATTATACTCAGTGGTCCGACTGAATTTTCTTATGTTTAAGAAGCCAGAAAGACTTTTTCATTTATTGTGTTATAATAGAGAAACTATGAGCCGATCACCGTATATTTTTCAGGTTATTTTTACCCCCGAACCAGAGGGCGGTTTTACCGTGACTGTACCTACATTGCCAGAATGCATCACCTACGGAGCTACTTTTGAAGAGGCTTCTAAGAACGCACAGGAAGCGTTGCAACTTTGTGTTGAAGAAAGACGGGCTTCTGGTGAAATGATTGCCCTTAGCTCTAATCAACAAACGATTATCAGTTCTATCAGTGTCCCGGCTTAGTTTTCTTGTATGCCAAAGCCTCTTAAACCTAAGGCAGTGGTTAAATTACTAGAAGAAAATGGCTTTATTCTAACCAGACAGCGAGGAAGCCACGCTCTTTTCAAACATCAAGATGGTCGCTCTACAACTGTGCCGCTACATAATCGGGAATTGCCAATTGGTACTTTGCGGGCTATTTCCAAACAGGCAAAAGTAGACTTAAACTAAGCCAAAATCGGGTAGTTGACAAAAAAATATATCCGTGCTAATATATAAAGGTAATTAGTTCTCCAGGCGCTCTAAATAATAGAGCTAACTCTTTGATTCAAAATTCCAGACGATAACTCTCTAAGCAACTTGAGCACGTTGCGAGGGTTTTGTGGCGTTCACCTTGAGTGAGAGTGCGGCAAAATTCCTTAGCGCGGTGTTCACTTTCAATGCGGAAGCTTGCTTAGAGAGTTATATTCTGGAAGATTTTCAAACGAACGACTTACGTTTTGACTATAGCACAATAAATATAAAAACCAGCTTGACCCAAGCTGGTTTTTATATCTAAAATATAGAGACTAAGAAACTACATGGGAGAGAAAAACATCTTCGTCAGCAAGGGGTTCTTTTTCTGGTGTCGTAAGTAAAGGGATCTCAATCACTCTTTCAAGCTCATCAAGTGAGGTTGTACCTAGGACGACTTTTTCCATACCGTCTTCGAGCATAGTGGGGATGCCCTGAGATTTGGCCGCTTCCAAAATCACGTGCTCACGCGGGTCGCGGATAACCGCTTCTTCAACCGCTTCATCCATAAGGATGGCTTCAAAGATAGCGGTTCGTCCTTTGAATCCACTTTGGTCACAGGCATCACAACCAACCGCTTTGTATATTTCCAGAGTGTCACTCACAGCTATTGGGTTTGGATGCTGGGCCATTGTATTTTTAATTAGAGCTAACTCATCTGTAGTGGCTTTATGGGCTACCTTGCAAGTCTCGCATAGTTTTCTAACTAGTCTTTGTCCCAAGACAGCATTTATAGAAGTACCCAAAACTCGGGGATCAACATTGAGGTCTATGAGTCGCGGGAAAGCAGCCGCGGCGTTGTTGGCGTGTAGAGTTGAGAATACCAAGTGACCAGTTTGGGCCGCGTGAAGGGCGGTTTGGGCTACTTCAGCGTCACGAATTTCTCCAATCAAGATAATATCGGGGTCTTGTCTAAGGATGGCTCTTAGTCCAGAAGAAAAAGTGTAGTCTTCGCTGGTTTGAGTTTGCACAATCCCTTCGATTTTGTATTCCACCGGATTTTCAATAGTAATAATTTTAACCCCTTCTTCGTGAGTCTCGCGCAAGAAGGCATACAACACTGTAGTCTTTCCAGAACCAGTTGGTCCGGTAGTGAGGATAAGACCGTTTGGCTTCTTCAATTCTTTGGTCATGACGTCAAACAGAGTTTTGTTCATGTTGATCTTGTCTAGGGTGTAGCTCGCTACTCCAGAATCCAAAAGACGCATCACCATCGACTCTCCGGCAGCACCGGGAATAATAGACGAGCGCACATCAACTTCTTTGTCGCCAACAGTAAAAGTAAAGCGACCGTCTTGAGAGGATTTGTTCTTATTTAAAGTCATGCCCGAGATAAGCTTGAGACGAGACATTAGGCGATCATAAATATATCTGTCCATGTCATGAATATCCTGGAGTACGCCGTCTAAACGGTAGCGTAATCGTACTACTTCTTTTTCAGGCTCAATGTGAATGTCAGAAGCTTTGAGGCTAAGGGCTCCAGCCAACATTAGTTCTAGGGTTTGGGTAATACGCCTGGAGTTATTTAAGGTGTTAATTTTTTTCATCAAATCACCCACATCATCTGATTTAAAAATGGTTTTAGAGAAGTTGGTGATTTCGTCGGCACTAATATCAAAGACGCCGATTTTGGTCACACTGGATTTACCAATATCCTCGTAGCGTTTCCAGGCGTGTTCTAAGCTATTAGAGGAACACATGTATAAGTGAATACTTTGTCGGTTGTTCTGGAGTTCTTCCAAGGCTTTTTGTGTGGCTGGGCTATTTGGCGTTTGGGCTGCTACTGAAAGCAGGTTGTTGTTTATATCAAAAACCACAATTCTAGCCAGTTTGGCTTTTTTCTCAGGATACATTGCGATCGCTTCAGGATTTATGGTGTAGCCAGTGAGATTGATGTACTCAAAGCCGTATTGTGGTGCCAAGGTCTGCACTAATTTTTCTTCTTCACCACGATGAATCTCATCGAGTCTAGTGTTGGCAAATTTATCATCAAACTTAAGCATATTTCTAAAAATTATAGCACGGCAGTTTTTCTATGTAAGTGAAAAAATTGCTGAAATACTTGGGCAAGGTACAATATAAAAAATATGGCAACAATAAAAAAAATCAAAGACTTGGCGGAGATGGAAGTTTTTGCTAAAGACTTACTAATAAACCTAAGTGAGAAGGCTGGTGCCGAGGCTACTGTCTTGGCTTTATCTGGCGACTTAGGTGCCGGTAAAACCACCTTGGTGCAAATGTTGGCTAAAGAACTCGGGATTGAAGAAGTGGTCACTAGTCCAACTTTTACCATCATGAAGTTGTATGCGACTAAGACTGAGCTAAATTTTAATAAGTTGGTACACATCGACGCCTACCGTATTGAGTCGCTAGACGAAGTAGCTCCTCTTCATCTAGATCAAATTATGCAAACTAAAAATACTTTAGTCTGTATTGAGTGGGCCGAGAAAATCGAGGCCGTCTTACCTAAAAATAAGACCACGCTTAAGCTAAGTTCATTGCCAGATGAGACCAGGGAAGTGATTATGACTGAATAAATAAAATTTTAGTCAGTTTGCTAAAAAAACAGTATACTAAAGTAAATGGCTACCAAGAAAACCAAAAAACGTCTTATTTTACTCGATGCTCACGCTATTTTACACCGAGCTTATCACGCTCTGCCTGACTTTACGGCGCCTGATGGAGCTCCGACCGGTGCGCTTTACGGGGTTGTGAGCATGGTCTTAAAAATAGTCGAGGACTTTCACCCCAACTACATCGTTGCTTGTTTTGACTTACCAGAACCAACTTACCGTCACGATGCTTTTGCGGGGTATAAGGCTAAAAGAGAAAAGACTGATACAACTCTAGTGGATCAGATTATCCGGTCACGAGATATTTTTGCCGCTTTCGGTATTCCGATTTATGAACAAGTTGGTTTTGAGGCGGATGATCTACTTGGTACGATTGCCCTCCAAACCAAAGCTGACAAAGACCTGGAAGTGATTATTGCTTCTGGCGATATGGATACCATGCAGTGCGTCGACGGTACGCGAGTCAAAGTCTACACCTTAAAAAAGGGGATCAAAGACACCGTCATCTATGATGAGGAGGCTGTGAAGGAAAGATTTGGCTTTGGTCCAAAGCAAGTACCAGACTACAAAGGACTTCGTGGCGATACTTCCGATAATATTCCTGGAATTGCCGGGATTGGTGAAAAAACTGGAACGGAATTAATTAAACATTTTAGTGATCTAGATTCAATTTATAAAAAACTAAAGAAAGACGAAGCGGCCTTCTTAGCCGTGGGTATTAAACCGAGAATTATCGGACTTCTAAAGGAAGGAGAAGAAGAAGCTCGTTTTTCAAAAATGCTAGCGACTATCAGGACTGACGTACCAGTCACTTTTACGCTCCCGACAAAATCTTGGGTTGACGATGTTGATCTGGAAGCGGTTACTAAACTATTTACTGAACTAGGTTTTCGTAATATGGGCAGTAGAGTGCGTTCGGCCCTAAAGCTAGAACCAGAGGTTGTGGTCAGGGCTGATAATAATGACGTACCCGGTCATGAGCTAGCTGAAGCCCGGATTTTACTTTGGTTACTTGAGAGCGAAAGAACCAACTCTAGTTTGGAAGACATTATTGACTATGGACGCACCTATCTTGAGACTGGCGACTTTAAAAAAATTACCCGGAAATTATTAGAGACGGTATCTTCTGACCCTGAACTAAAAGAGGTTTACGAAAAAATTGAGCAACCACTTATAGAAGCAGTGGCTCATGTAAATCAAACTGGAATCAAGCTCAATGTCAGCTATTTAAAAGAGTTGGCTAAAAAAATGCATAAAGAACTAGAAAGTTTACGAACTAAGATTTATAAAGCTGCTGGGCAAGAATTTAATATTAACTCCCCAAAACAATTAGGTGAGGTTTTGTTTGATACGCTAGGGCTTAAACCAAAAAACCAAAAGAAGACAGCTGGTGGACAAAGATCGACCAAGGAATCAGAGCTAGAAAAACTACTTGATGAGCACGAGATTATTTCAACTATTCTTCGGTATCGAGAATTACAAAAACTAGTTTCCACCTACGCCGACACCCTGCCAGAGCAAGTAAGTCCAGATGGTCGAATCCGAACTACTTTTCTCCAAACTGGAACTACTACAGGTCGCATGGGTTCAAAAGATCCCAACCTACAAAATATTCCGGTGCGGACTGAAGAGAGCCGGGCTATTAGGCGAGCTTTTGTGGCCGAGGATGGCTTTGTGATGGTCGGTATCGACTATTCACAGATCGAGCTTCGAATGGCGGCGATTTTATCGGAAGACAAAAAAATGATTGAGATCTTTAATAAAGGCGAAGACGTTCACACTGGGGTAGCGGTGCGGGTTTTTAATGTGGAACCAGAAGAGGTAACAAGCGAGATGCGTCGCAAAGCTAAGGTGATCAACTTCGGAATTCTGTACGGCATGGGGGTAAACGCTCTTAGGACAAATCTAGGTGAAGACACTACCAGAGAAGAAGCCCAGGAGTTTTTGAATGCTTATTTTAATACTTTCACCCGTCTGGCTGAGTATCTCGAAGAGACCAAGCAGTTTGCTCGCGACCATGGTTATACTAAAACTTTGTTCGGTAGGCAACGACATTTTCCAGGAATCAAATCTCACGCTCCGTTTATTAGAGCGCAAGCCGAGCGCATGGCGATTAATGCCCCGATCCAAGGCACCGCCGCTGACGTCATGCGGTTGTCAATGAGTCATGTTTTTGACTATTTAAAATCAAAAAATAAATTAGATGAAGTGAGGATTTTACTCCAAGTTCACGACGAACTAGTTTTTGAAATTAAAGAGGAGTCGCTGAAGACCGAAGTGCCTGAGCTGGTGAAGCTAATGGAAGGAGTTTTAGAAGGCAGAGACTGCTATGGGGTGCCACTAAAAGTTGATATAGCCGTCGGGCCAAACTGGGCTGACTTAGTAGATCAAAAATAATATGCTAGAAGTTTTTTACGGAAAAGATTTAATCACCCTTAGATTAAAGGCACAGGCAGTTATTTTACCGCGCCTAAAAGACGGCGGGGAAGCGATTTATCTTGAAGACGATAATTACCAACCCGGTCTACTTTTAGGCTTAAGTGAGACTTCGTCTTTGTTTTCCAAAGAGACAGTTTATGTAATTGATCTACCAAACCCGAGTGAGGTTTTGTTTGCTGAATTCATCGCAGAGGCGGAGGCCCTTAGTAATTCGGCAAATTTCTTCGTAGTGCTTGTAGAGGCTTTGACGGCCGATGATAAGAAGAAATTAAAGTCTCATGTTTCGATCCTTGAGGAATATAAAAAAGAAGCCGGAGTTAAATTTAATCCCTTTACTATGGCTGAAGTCCTAGCGCTTAAGGATAAAAAAAGTTTGTGGTTTTTACTCCAAGAAGCAAAACGCAATCACCTGGCTGCCGAAGAAATAATCGGAACCCTATGGTGGCAGCTCAAAGCTTTGCGTTTGGCCGCAAATACCAAAAATGCGGAAGAGGCTGGGATGAAAGATTATCCCTATAATAAAGCTAAACGAGCTTTAAGTAATTTTAAAACTGATGAAGTTAATCAATTATCAAAGAAGTTACTGAACCTATATCACAAAGGTCACCGAGGGGAAGTTGATTTGGAGTTGTCATTGGAGGAGTGGGTGCTTCAACTCTAGTGTTGTGGACAAAAATATTAAAGTAAATCATTGGTGATAAACTGTATTTACCATGATTTTTTCAAAAAAGAAAACAGCTGCTATTTTCGATAATCCAAATTCGCCACTGTTTACTGTTGTTAATGATGTGCTTTCGATTGCGACGATTGTCTCAATATTGTCGATTGTTTTAGAAACGGTCCCCTCTCTCCAACAATACAGTCACATTTTTCTTTTTGTAGAGTGGACTGCTGTTGCGCTATTTACAGCAGAGTATGTTTTAAGATTTTGGTCAACTAAAAAAAGATCAGACTATTATCTTAGTCTATATGGAATTATTGACTTGATTGCTATCTTGCCGACGTATTTAGGGCTAGGTAATTTTAGTTTCTTGAAGTCGGCTCGAGTTATACGAATCATTAGATTTCTTCGATTATCTAGAATGACAAAGTTGTCTAAAGTTAACATGAAGGATGCTGAAGAGACCCTTGGCGTTTTTGGTTTTAATATTGCCTTGTATGCTACAGCAATAATATTCGTAATGTTAATGCTAGGAGTAGCTCTACATGTTTTTGTTAGTGGGGAAAGTGTTTACTGGAGTGTGCCAGGAGGAATGTTCTGGGCATTTTCTGTCTTCTTGGGTGGCTTACCAGCTCCTATACCAGAGGGTACTACTGGGACTGTTATTTTTATATTGACCAAGTTCTGTGGGATGGCCTTGTTTGGTTTGCTGATTGGTATGGTGACAAAGATTTTCAACCAATGGATATTGGGTGTCAAGAAGTAGTTATAATTTGCGTCTGTGGTCACAAGTTACTAAGTAGAATTTTTCGCTGTACTCTAATTCTACTAAGTACTCTCGACCCCGACTCGACTGTCGCAGAGCGACATGTCTCCGTCTCGCACCAACGCCGTGAGCAAAATTGTTTGCTCACTAAAAAAGAACAATTAGTCATGATGACTAATTGTTCTTTTTTGCGTTGGTGCGCCCACTAGGGTTCGAACCTAGGACCTTCTCCTTAAAAGGGAGCTGCTCTACCAGCTGAGCTATGGGCGCATTTAGTTGACGCACTATATCATATTATGTTGCTAAATCAAACGTTAATCGTAGTAAATAATTAATACGTTAGCACACAAAACCTAACGATTCTTTACTCTGTCCACCACCTCAAGTCCCCGCCCTCCGTAAAGAGTCGTTAGGTTGCGTGAGTGGGCTTAGATAGCTTCACGATCAATAATTTGTTAGGCTAGCGACACATGAAACAAGTCATTCTTTACGATATTAGAAGTAACTACAACGTCGGAGCTATTTTTCGCACTAGCGACGCCGCTGGCGTGTCCAAAATATATCTTTATGGCTTTACTCCGACCCCCATCGATCGCTTTGGTCGCCAAGTGCATGAAATACACAAAACCGCTTTAGGGGCTGAGCAAGTGGTGCCATGGGAACCTACTGCAGATATTTTTGAGTTGATCAAGGAGAAACAAACGGAAGGATTTTTAGTGGTGTCTGTTGAGCTGGCTCAAAATGCCGTATCACTAACTGACTACAAGTGTCCCGAAAAAGTAATTTATATATTAGGTAGTGAAACTACGGGAGTTCCACTAGATGTTCAAGCAGCTTCAAACATGATTTTAGAAATACCAATGCGGGGAGAGAAGGAGTCGCTTAATGTGTCGGTAGCCGCGGGGATTGTTCTCTACGCTTCTTGAGCACTAAGATTCTTTAACTCCTCCTTTACTACTTCGGCGTCGCTCCATTCTTGCTTGCTGCCATTTGGTCCCATGATGTATGGATCAGTTCCTTTTCCAGTGATCAGCACCACTGAGTCGGCCGGAGCTTTAGCGAAGGCTGTAGCTATAGCGTGCCTACGATCCATAATGATTTCTAGTTTTTCTTTACGTTCTATACCCTTAGCCATTTGGTCAACAATTTGTCGTGGGTTTTCGTCGTAAGGGTCTTCGTTGGTGAGAATAATCTGATCACAATATCGATCGGCGATAGCCCCCATCTCTGGTCGCTTCCAGGTATCGCGTCCACCGCCAGTGTTGCCTAAAATACAGACTTTATACTGTTCTGGAAAAGCTTGATACAGTTTTTCGAGAGAGTCAGTAGTATGGGCGTAGTCCACCACCGCGGTAATATGTTTAGGTGCGTCTTTGCTGGTGGTAAATTTTTCGACTCGACCAGCGATCGGCTTGAGGTCACGTAAGGCTTTGTCGATTTGGGTAAAGGTACTACCTAGAGCCCTGGCCAAAGTAATAGTCGCTAAGAGGTTGTAGACATTGAAGAGGCCGATCATAGGCACTCTGATAGTTGTGTCGCCGAAAACTAAGCTAACACTGTCTCTATGCAGGGAGTAAAGCGAAAGATCCTTTAATGAATAGGGGAGTTTATTTTCAACTTTAAAATTTAGGAAGTCAGCTCCATGGGCATCGTCGGTATTGGCTACCAAGTAGCGAGGACTCTTTTTAGAGTCCTCGACTCTTTTAGCAATCGACAGTTTAGCTTGTTTATATTTTTCAAAAGAGCCGTGTGACTCGATGTGTTCTGGAGTCAGGTTGGTAAAGATGAGGGCATCTAGTTCGAGGAATCGGTGTCTGTATTGTTTGGCTCCTTCTGAAGTGATTTCTACAACGGCGTGAGTACAACCAGCACTAACAGCGTCACGTAAAAACTTCTGGACAAAGAAACGGCCTGGCATAGTCATCTTAAAAAGATTTCGTTCTGATTCACCTGCAATTTTAAATTGAATCGTTGAAAGAGAGGCGACAGTGTGTCCTGAAGCTTCGAGGATCTTGGTCATGATCTCGGTAGTAGTAGACTTGCCTTTAGTACCAGTAACACCAATTAGTATGATCTCCTTTGAGGGGTGACTATATCTTAGGCTGGCTAGATAAGCCAAGGCGTAGTGGTAGGGAGGACGGACAATATTTAACAACGGTTTTGGAACCAGTCTTTTAATGAATGAAAATAATTTAGCCATATATAAATAGTATACGGACAAATATTTCTTTTGCCAAAACAGAACAATTGTGGTGTCTCTAACTTAAAGGAATTTGCTTTAAAACAGATTGGACCAAGGTCTTAGTGTCCTCCTCTTTATTTTCTTTAAGTACATAAGTTCGGGCTTCTTTAGGGTCGTAGCCTAGGGTGATAAGGGCGTCGATAGCGTCACTTTGGTTTTGTGAAAATGATGTGTCCACTTTACTACTAAAGTCTGAAGCTAGTGCCAAAGATTCAATCTTGCTGTTTAGGTGGTTTACTAAATTTTGTGCCGTCTTTTTCCCAACACCTGACATTTTATGAAGGTACTCGGGATCGTTTTTTCTGATACTAGTAATTAAGGTTTCAGTATCTGCTTGGCAAGATATTTGGAGCGCGGACTTAGGGCCGATCTTAGGTACGCAAAGCAACATTTCAAAAAGGTCTAGATCTATTTTTTCAATAAAACCATACAGATCTAGAGCCGTCTCGCGAACAGCTAAGTGGGTATGAAAAAAAACATTTTCACCGAATAAAAAAGTTTGGTGATTGGTAGGGGTGTTTACTAAATAACCAATACCATTAACAGACACTACAATTTTATTTTCTCCGACAGCGGCTATTTGTCCTTCTAGGGATCTAATCATGTTTTTATTGTACCTAAAGTTGAAGGATAAAGACAATCATCAGCTTAAGAGAGATTTTAGAGTCGTGAATTTGTTTTGGTAAGTTTCATCATTTCCAGCTAAAACATTAGTGTAGGCAGTTTTGAGGGTTTGGGTAATCGGGCCAATTTTACCGCCGCTAATGATACGGCCGTCGATATTGGTCACTGGAGCCAGCATCGAAGAGGTACCACAAGCAAAGACTTCGTCAGCAATATAGAGTTCGGTCAAATCAATATTTCTAGTTTCCAATTCTAGATTTAATTTTTTAGTTAGTTCAATGACGGTTTTTCGATTTATACCTTCAAGGAGGTCAGAAGACCGGTCGGGAGTGATGACGATGTTTCCTCGGACGATAAAAATATTGGCCGCACTTAGTTCGCAGACATGGCCGTTGTTATCTAGAAAAATACAATCATCGTAGCCGCTGTCCAAAGCGTCCTGCCTAGCTAAGACTGAGTTTATGTAAGCCCCGTTTACTTTGGCCCTAGAGGGGATGCAGTAATCTGGTGTTCGTCGCCAAACACTAGTTTTCAAACTCATGCCATTTTGTGGCACGATTGGCTTGGCTTCATAAATAAAAATACTGAGATTGGTTTTTAAGCCCTTAGATTTTGTTCCGGGAACTAGCTCGTCGACATGAACAGTCGCTCGGACAAAGACGGTTTCAGTAATAGTGTTGGCAGCGACTACTTCGGTGACCGCTTGAAGAAATTTGTCATAGGTCCAATTTTGCTCGAAGGTATCAATACCAATTATTCGCGCTGAAGAAATCAGTCTCTGATAATGATCCTTGAGAGCAAAGGCGCTGAGCTCTTTTTTAATTAGAACTATTGGAAAGACAGTATAGACACTGAGGCCATAAAGGACGGCGGAGCTAGCGATGCTTAGATTAGCCTCCTCAATCGGAGTAATCTGGTTGTTGAAATATGCTTTGGGGTAAATTTTGGCCATGTATTTAAAAGATTAACACCTTTATATAACTGTGAGAAGTCGCTATTAGATACTTGATTTTCTTTTGCAAATAACGTATAGTGCAGGCACTTAAATTAATACATATGCCAATTACAAAAGGAGCAATGAAGGCTAATCGCCAATCAGAAAAGAAGAGAATTTTTAACATTCGTCGTAAGAACGTGATGACTGACCTAGTGAAAGACGTAAACAAGGCTGTAACTGCTGGAGACGCTAAAAAGGCAAAGGAAATCTTACCAAAAGCTCACCAAGCTATCGACAAAGCCGCTAAGGGAGGAGTTATTAAGGGTAACACTGCCGCTCGAAAGAAGTCACGTTTGGCGATTCGAGTAAAGAACGTTAAATAAGTCTGAGTTAAATATAAAAGCCGCGCCCCTAGGGGCGCGGCTTTTATATTACAGGCCTACTTCGTCATCAGTTTCTGGTAAGTAAACACCAACATAAACAAACAACCTTGAACAAAGACAATCGTACCTCCGGTAGAGATGTCGTAGTAGTAACTAGCGTAGGCACCCACCAAAGAACTAAAGACACTAACCGCAACCGCAATCTGGAGCATGGTTGGGAAGTTTTTAGTTAAGAGGAAAGCGGTTGAGCCTGGTGTGATCAGCATAGCGATAACCAAAATAATTCCTACCGTTTGAATTGAGCCAGTGATAATAATTGCTAGTAAGATAAGAAAGCTGTAGTGAATAAATTTAATAGGGATACCAATAGATTGCGCGTGTGTTGGGTCAAAACAAAATACTAGGAAAAGTTTTCTGAAAGTTAAAATAATAGCTGCCGCTATTCCGAGAGTAATAGTGGTGTACCAGGCTGAAGAATCCGAAATACCCAAGACTTCACCAAACAAAACGTGAGTCAGGTCTACAGAGCTCACAATTTTTGAGATGAGCATAAGACCTAAAGCAAAGAGGGTAGTGAAAACAATTCCCATCACCGCGTCCTCTTTGATTTTACTGTTGTTTTTGATGAGGCCAATCAAGAGGACCGCTATCATAGCAAAGACAAAAGCGCCTAATCCAAAAGGAATCCCTAGCATGTAAGCCAATACTACTCCAGGTAATACGGCGTGAGAAATAGCGTCACCCAGAAGTGACCAGCCTTTGAGAATAAGAAAACAAGACAAAATCGCACAAGCAATACCTACCACAACTGACACTACGACTGCCTTGAACATAAAGGCGTACTGCAAGGGTTCTAAAATAAATCCGATAATGTCCATATTAATTAAACTTAATGTTCTGCAATAATCCGTCGAAGGTTTTAGAGACTAGTTCTTCAGTAAAGACTTCGCTAGTGGGCCCGTAAGCCACTATGGTATAGCGGACCAAGGCCACATGGTCACATGTGTTTGGTAGGGAGGTAAGCTCATGAGTGGCCATGATGACTGTCTTGCCACTTTCTTTAAGCGATATCAGTAAACTGATTAGTGATTTTTCACTTACGGCGTCGAGGCCAGCAAAAGGTTCGTCTAAAAGTAGTATGTCGGCGCCTTGAGCTAAAGCCCGCGCCACAAAGACTCGCTTCTTTTGTCCGCCAGAAAGTTCACCAATCTGACGATCTTTAAACTCAAACATCTTTACTTGTTCCAAAGCTTCATCGACAATCATTCTGTCTTCTTGACTTGGAGTCTTAAAAATATTTTGATTTCCATAGCGACCCATCATTACTACTTCAGTCACTGATATAGGAAAATCCCAGTCCACCATTTCAGCTTGAGGGACGTAGGCTACATGTCCGTGTTTTTGGGCTAGTTTAGGCTCGTCGCCACAGACAGTGACACTTCCAGACTCTGGTTTGACCAGACCCATGATTACTTTGAACAAAGTCGACTTTCCGGCCCCGTTCATTCCCACTACGCCTGAAAATGTGCGGTAGGGAATACTGATACTTGCATCAGTTAGGGCAATTTTGTTGCCGTATTTTACGCTCACATTTTTGATTTCAATAGCAGGAGGCATTGTTTTTAATTTGTTAGTCCTGAAATAATAGTCTCGGCTGTATGTTCAAGGAGGTTAAGATAAGTCGAAGCCGGACCATCTGCTGGAGATAGGGAGTCGACATAAAGCACGCCACCTAACTTGGCTCCAGTAGCGCTCGCTACTTCTTGCTGTATTCTTGGCTCCACAGTACTTTCACAGAAAACGGCTGGAATATTATTATCTCTAACCAAGTTAATTACTTTAGTAATTTGCTGAGGCGAACCTTGGGCGTCAGAGTTGATAGCCCAAAGATAAATTTCCTTCAGGTTGTAGTCAGAAGTTAGGTAAGCAAAAGCTCCTTCACAAGTAACCAAGTAACGATTATTTTCTGGCAAGGTAGCTAGTTCGGTTTGTAGTTTGGCGTCCACAGCTCTAATCTTGTCTCCGTAGTCAGCGGCGTTTTGAGCGAAGTATTCAGCGTGTTCAGGATAAGTATCCGTTAGAGCTTGTCTGATATTTTCGACATAAATCAAACCCTGCTTGGGCGACATCCAGGCGTGCGGGTTTGGCTTGCCAGCATAAGCGTCTTCAGTAATATCAATCACTTGTACACCCTTGCTCACAGTCACAATCGGCATGTCAGGGATACTAGCTCGTAGTTTTTCAGTCCAAAGTTCTAGGTTCATCCCGTTTTCAAACATCAAGGTAGCCTTTGAGGCCTGTACCAAGTCAGCTGGAGTTGGTTGGTATCCATGAATTTCCGCTCCGGGCTTAGTTAAAGAAATTGACTGAATCTTGTCGCCACCAACTTCACCGACCATGTCAGCGATAATGGTAAACGTACTTAAAACCACCGGAACTTTTTCAGTTTCTCCGGCTCCAATAACGTTAGCGGACTGGTTAGTGTTTTTGGTGTCGATCAGATTTAGGATCAACAAAAACGCTACCAAGGCTAAGGACAATTTAATAATATTTTTCTTACTCATATAGTTACTTTCTTTTTAATTTTCAATAATAATTACCACTTTTTTATGACGGGGATTTTTGATCCGTGTGGATCTGTTTCTGGATTACCGAGGAAGTTGGCAAGAAGTTGGATTACTTCGTCGCTACAAGCATGCTCTAGTTTCTCTGCCTCACCATGAACTTTATCTGGGTGCATCTTCAAAGTTTTGTAGAGAAAGACTTCTAGGATACGGTGTTTGAAAGTCAGTTTTTCACCAGCTAGGAAACCTTTTTTAGTTAAAGAAATTTCGGTGTAGGGATCAGCCTTTACAAAACCGTCTCGCTCTAGTTCTTTTAGTCTTTCTGAAACTGTAGACTTACTTAGACTTAAGCAAGCGGCAATATGAGTAACTCCAGTTTTCTCCTTTCTTGTCTCTAAGCGATAGATGGCACGGATGTAGTCTTCTTTGGTAGTTGTTAGGGAAGGAGAGTTACTCATATGTTCGCATCTACGAACAATACACGACGCATCATATATTGGCAAGGGGCTTTAGGGTAGAAAGGTTAGGTCCGGCAAAATCAAAGATTTTGCCGGACCTAACCTTGTCGTTAAAAACTACAAAAAGCTAACAAACCAAAGGTTGGTCAATCTTCTTATTTAGCAGGACGATAGAATAGATCAGTAAAAGCACACCAATAAAAGCCAACTCTTCACCCCCAAAAGGTAGCCAGGTCAAAAGAGCTGCTAAACCAAAAAGACCAAGAACATAAGTAAGGAGAAAGCTGCCACAGGCTGCACAGCCAATACCTAGAAGCCCAGCGACTAAGCCCCCTAGGCCAGAAGCACCGACTTTAAGGTTGTTGGTCTGCACTCGTCTTTGCTTGATGTAGTAAGTTAAAAGCGAAAAATTTAAACCAAACAGCAGGGAGATAACAATAGTCATCGTACCTGAGAGGAAAGTGAAGTTGGTGGTTAGGGACAAATAAAAACCGATCATGAAATTTAGCTTCTCTAAAATTTGTGCGTCAGTGCTAAGTACTGCCGATATCAGATTAAGATTAGGAAGCCATAAAGCAAAAGTAAAGATCAAGAAACTCACCAAAATAGTCAAGATTATATACTTTGGATTTGTTAAGTAAATTTTACTAAGGCTCATGTGTTTATTATCGACCTCTAGCTAATTCAATCAACGACATAATTTGCTCTTTAGGTAGGGCGCCGTTAATCGGGTAAGTCTTGCCGTTTGGTGCAATCAGAATACTCCAAGGAGTACCAATACCCCCAGTCTCAATCGCATTAGCGAGGTCAGCATTTATCTTTTTTGCCGGACGATTTTCAGCGACACATTTATCAAATTCACTTTGGTTAATTCCTGTTTCACTAACCAGTCTTGGAATGACAGTATTAATATCTGTACGGTTGTTGCCTAAAGTTACGGCAAAATAGCCGTCAGTAAATTGCCAAAAGGCGTCAGGACCACCTATGTCAGCGACACACTCAGAAGCAACGGCTACAGCCATCGCTTTAATCGGATGAAGTTGTTCAAGGGGGAACTGTCTAAAGACCCAAGCGACTTCTCCATTCGAAGTGGCCACAATTTCGTTTAGTGAATCATGGAGACGCTTACAAAATGGACATTCAAAATCAGAATATCCAACAATCACAAACGGAGCGTCCATAGATCCTTTAATGTGGTCAGTTTTAGAGACCGGTCTGACGGCTTCTGTGTTTGCCTGAGGCTCCTGTTGGGCGCTAGGAAGATTTGCTTGTTTGGTATCGCCACTTGGACTGGTTAGAATAATTGCCAAGGCAATTAAGATTCCGGCAATAATAATTGACCCAGGGATCATGAATTGGTATAAGTGAATTTTTGGTGGATTTTCCATAATGATATTTTAATATTTATTACTCCTATCATAACAGACTAGAGAGAATAGGTAGAGAGGAGGCTCTAAAATATGAAAATTTGGCCCAAAAATCTTCTTATTAGATTTGAGTACTTCACTCAAATCTTTTGGAACCTTGTGCCTAAATTTAGAAGAGACTGTCTTTAACATTTAATTACTTAAACATCACCAAGCCACTATCGAGCTCTAGTTCAAGAACCAGCTCTCCTTTGCTAGTAAAGAGGTAAGCTTCCGTTTCATCAAGCATTTTGGCAAACTCTTGTTCTTGAGATCCTTCACAAAACATTTTAGTCGCTATTAGCGGACCAAAAGAAATCTGGTTTCTATTTAGTTCATAATTACCACCCATTTGGTTGCAGTCAGTGGCGATGGCTACTGAATTATCTTCAGCGAAGGTAAGAGTAAAGGCTTCTGCCTGCTTAGGAGTAACTTCTGTGTCGTTGCTGTAGGTAGTCTTGACCCAAGTCCACGTTTTCATCTCAAGTGATATCATGTTTGGATCGGCTTCATCTTCAAAGTTTTGCTCTACTTCTCCAAAAGACATTGACTGAGTATCTAGTTTGAGCCAGACACTTTTTGACATGGTTGGTTGTTCGGTCATGGCTTGGTCGGGACCAAGTTCTGCGTAATTAACAACGATCACATTCTGGTGACTTGGGTTTTGGCTAAGTTCTGTAGTTTGCGGTGAGATTCTGTCACCTAGGAGAAAACCTCCTGATCCTTGCCAGCCTGCTTCAGTATTGAGAGCCGCCACCACATAGAAAAAGGTTCCAGTTCCGCCAGTTGATTGTGTAAGTAGGAAAACGACATCTTCGCTCCCATCACCGTTTAAGTCTGCCATTACTTCATTGCCGAAATATTCAGTGACTAATTCAGTCGCCGATCCGGGTACCGCTTCTTCTATAGCTATGCCATTTACTAGAGTGACCAGCTTACCTTCTATATTATAGGTAGCATTTTTGGGACTACTATTTTGGACCACCTCCTCTTTGGGTGTTTGCGAGGTATTCATATACAAGTAACCTCCAATTAGTCCAATACATCCTACTACAATCAACGTGACAGCTATTTTATTCATATACTCTAAGTGTACGCCAGTTAGTAGGTAAAGCATACAGAAAGAGACACTCTTTCTGTATCGATATCAAAAATATATTATGACCAAAAAACAAAACCTCAGTTTCTGTATCGAGCATGATTAAGCTTTTCAATCTTTTGAACTCTCATAGACCTTATTATTAGAAAAAACACCACTTTTGACTAAGTGGTGTTTTTTACTTAATTCTAAGTACTCGGGTCACACCGATACTTAGTTTTCTTGGCGGAGAGGGATTCGAAACTTAACAGTTTCAGTACCCCAATTGGATAATTTATTTCGTTCCTCATAAATTATCTCAATCGGGCTTCGAATCCCTCCCGTGAGTGACGTTTAGTCACTCACTTCTCTCCGCCCAAGAAAATAGCACCCTAGCGGGCGCATTTTCAACGGGCGGAGATGTATTAACCTTTGCACGAACCCACTTCGCACGCGCGGAGCGCGTGGTGGCTTGAAACTGCCTCGTACGCTCCGATTGCGTGGTGATGCGAACCAATGCGCCTCGGACACGCTCGCGGACTCGCGTGTGCAAAAACCAAAAAATTTCCTTACATTTTCCTCGCGTCTCCTCCCCCCCACCCCTCCACCGCGAAGCGGAAAAAGAAATGGAAAGGAAATTTTTGGTTTTGCTTCGCCGTTTCAGTCTCCGAAAAGAGCATCATTATTTTATCATATTTTGATTGCTCATATCTGCGCCCTCACGGCGACCCGAGGCGCCCTTGCATCAGCTTTTGGTGGAAACTATCTAGTATATGGTATTACAACTCGCTTGGATCAAAAACAACCGCACTTTCTCCATGCTGAGTAGCGAAACTAAACCACATTTCAAAGTAAAACGGCAACTCCACTCCTTTTGAATCTGTAATAGTGAGAAGATCTCCTTGGCGCCCGAGCGTTATTGCATTTCC
>Ga0163154_10004199_pt1 | contig 19114 bp, 16 predicted proteins | sample OliLakLV19MP9P1_FD_148649 | JGI IMG/M metagenome (GOLD analysis project Ga0163154, IMG submission 148649) | Freshwater microbial mat bacterial communities from Lake Vanda, McMurdo Dry Valleys, Antarctica - Oligotrophic Lake LV.19.MP9.P1 | ecosystem: Environmental > Aquatic > Freshwater > Lake >...
TTCGTACCCACTGGGGTGCCGATCTCTACGCCGATATGATCTCGATTCTCGAAACTGCCCGACGACAGCGACGCACCATCCTTGATGTCCTCTCTTTAGTCCTCGCTCGCCAGCCTACCTTTTATGGGTAGGTGAATAAATACGCGGTGACAGTGGTGACGGGACTAGTTTACTTCGTCAAGTCATGAATTTGCTTTAGCTCGATCAAGCCGATTTGCATATTCGAACAGTTATATGGGTGAAAGAGACACGAAATGCTACAAATGATAAGTATCGAAGTTCCTGTTTCAACATCCAATTTCGATCTATTGGAAAGTTTGATGACAGCTATAAAGCAATCAGATGTGCCGATCAATCATGGGGATGTCATTGCAATCCCTAGCAAGTATGTCTCGTTTAGCCAAGGGCGAGTAGTGCGTTTAGAAGATGTCGTGCCCTCACTTAAAGCGATTGAATTATCTACACAACTTGGTATTTCTGCGCAAGTCGCGGAATTGCTCCTTAGTGAGTCCGACAAAGTTATTGGTCGAGAAGCAGATGGCAATATATTAACCCTGAAGAAGGGAACCTATTTCAGGAATGGCGGCATAGAAGCAGTTGACGCGTCTACGGGGTTGATATCACTGCTACCTATTGATTCTTGGAGAGAAGCAGAACGGATTCGTCACATAGTGTTCAATCAGCTTGCAGTCAGCGTTGGTGTAGTTGTTATATCAGAGGCGATATTGGTTGGTCGCAAGGGAACAGGAGGAGTTGCACTATCCGTTTCAGGATTTGTGCCAATTCAGGATGAACGCGGAAAACCTGATCTCTTTGGTACACCGATGAAATATACAACCCGAAGCATAGCAAATATGTTTGCAGGAGCTGCTCAACTTCTTGTTGAAGGGAAGGATGTGATTGTACTGATCCAAAACAGCGGGGCGGAACTGGTTGATAGTCATTTCAGCTTCGACGATATGGGCATCGCGCCAGAACAAGACCTCTTTTCAGGAAGTAGCCAAGTATCGAACATGTAAATAACTGAAAGAATTGTGAGATCATAACCAATGGAATACTCTGCTGCCCTACAATACTTGTATAGTTTTATCCGTAACAGTTCAGGGGGATTCAAAAAGGATACTCCATATGAGACTGCTACAGCACGCATGCGAGATATACTTGATCGACTAGGCAACCCACAAAACAAAATAGCGACAATTCATGTTGCCGGAACAAAAGGTAAGGGTTCTGTGAGTGCCATGTGCGCTGCAATGTTGGATGCAGCCCAATTTAAGGTTGGACTCTATACGTCTCCCCACTTGCAGGAATTAAGGGAACGCTTCCGAATTGGGCAGCAAATAATGCCAGAAATTACTTTTTCGCAAATTGTTGAGCGAATCGCACCAGCTCTTGAAGCTGTCGGTAATCCCACATACTTTGAAGCTACGACGGCTCTTGCCTTTAGTTATTTTCAGCACGAAAACGTTGACATTGCCGTGATCGAAGTTGGTGTCGGAGGGAGGTTGGATGCTACCAATGTTATAACACCGCTAATATCCATAATCACCAACTTGAGCATGGATCATATGGAATTGCTTGGCAATAGTATAGAAGAAATTGCTGCTGCGAAAGCCGGCATTATCAAACCCACTACTCCGGTTGTCTGTGCGCCGCAACCGGCTGGTGCCTTCAATGTCATCGAGGCGGAGGCGATCCGCAACCAATCTCCACTAGTTTTAGTGGGGCGCGATTGGATATACGAGACGGAATTAGGACAAACTGTTACTGAAGGCGAGCGATTTCGAGCAGCGCCTGCTGGACAACCACTGAAGTCATATCAAGTACCTTTGGTTGGTACGCATCAGATAGTAAATAGTGTCGTCTCACTTGCTGCGATAGAACAGCTCAGCAATCATGGACTTCCGGTGCCTTACACTGCTGCGGTGAAGGGGTTAAGAGAAGTTAACTGGACTGGACGAATGGAAATGATTCGGCGCGGTGACAATCAAGCGGCTGTCCTGCTTGATTGCGCTCATAACCGAGACTCTATAACGAAGCTGAAAGAGACAATTCTTAATCGCTTTATTCAACATCCCTTTGTCTTAGTCTTTGGAGCTAAATCGACGAAGGAAATCGGAACCATGCTCGATATTTTGCTACCTTTGGCAGACGATCTCATTCTAACTCAGGCTTCAGGCGCTACAACTGCACTGCCCGAAGCTGTTGAAACCCTTGCTCGAGATGTCGGTTATTCTCGTCCAATTCAGTTGATGTCAAACGTACCTGCCGCATTGGACGAAGCAGGGAGATTAGCGGGAAAGAATGGGTTAATTTGTGTTACTGGTTCCGTCTATATAGTTGGTGAAGCACGCACATATTTTGGGCTTACACCGGGGCAGCCAGTGAATCAATAAACAGATGAAACTACGCAAGTAGGTAGTTGCCGATCTCTCAAAGGTCTTTTCACCGTCTTTAACAAATGGGCTGACTTCAATGAAAAAAGGCTATATCCTCACAGGCAGCACTGTAGCTGAAACCAAACATGTCGAAGGTTTGACTCAGCTTCTTCAAAACTTCGAAGTGGAACTTAAGCGATTCTCCCATGAAAGTGCAAAAGACCTTCAAGGAACCGATGTGGTTCTGCTCATACTGTCTACGAACTTGTTTACAGACCCCGTGCGCGTAAGACACCTCGTGCAAGCCATCCAATCCCAATCTACAATTATTCCTCTCCTCCTTGAACATGATTTTATTCCTCCAAGTATTGCAGCGTTGTTCCCCCTCAATCTTATATATGGTGTCCGTGAAAGCAATCAGCCTTATCCCTTGCTCACTGTGCATCGTTTAGTCCAACGGATTTACAACCGTGGCAGCGAAGAGAAGTTGCTAAATCACAGCCGTAACATCCTTTTTGCATCAGCAAGTATCCCTAGATCAATGTGGACTACATTCGGGGAAGCAAGTACAGGGTCTAGCGCACAGCTAAGGGAAGCACTTGCTGGGGTGCTAACTCAGCACGTCAGCAACTTAGAAACTTGGACTATGCGAGAGATTCGCTTTCTACTTACCAACAGCGCACAGAATCTAGCACTGCTCACCTCAAATGCAGTCATCCAGCAGAAACGAGTTATTGAAGATGTTTACCGTGATCTGCGGCGTGGGATGGTACCGCGCCTCGAAATCAACGGTTTACTGCTCGATCCCGTAACTACCGTCACTGTAATATCCATCGACGAACAATTGACTCATGCACAGGTACTTGAACGGGTTGCTCTGTGTTTTGGGGGAGAGCAGATTGCCAAGCACCAACTTATGGAGATCAATCCAGAAAATGCAATAGAAGTAAAATATCGTCAGCTTTGGCAAAATCTCACGAGTCAGACGTGTATTGTAATATTTACTGATTTAGAAAGTGCTATTGAGCGGAATGGTCGCTTCGACTCACCTATCGTCGATGAATTTCTGCGCGCTTCAAATTATGGTCAGTACCGTTGTATGATGCTTGCGGCGAACGCATCAGGAAAGTTCGAAGCATTTCAAAGTTATGATGGACGCCTTCCAGTAATTAAAGAAGACGAGAAAGACAAAATAGAACCGTCTGCACCTAAAGTAATACAGCATGACTCCTACACTTTGATTGATCTCGAAATTGCTGTCTCTGAGTATTATGACTCCCTTCGTGCCAACATTGACTCATTTGAAGACGTGAAGGCATTCGACCCATTTTTAAACGAATTCACTCATTTGCAACGTGCGAAGAAATACGAAGCCGCAAGCTTGCTATTGCTTAATAGCAAAGAGCAAATAAGTCTGACCCGTATGGGGAGTTATCACCAGATTATGCGGTTTTGTAGGTCGTTGCTGCAACATCAATATGACCCACATCTTAAGAGCCGGGTTCTGGGACTATTGGGACGCGTTTGCGATGTAGTGGGGATGTATCGTGAAGGGATTACCAGTTTGAACGCCGCGTTGGAGCTTGGATCCACAACCATCGACACGCGATACCGTCTGACTTTTCTGGTAGAGCTTGCTCGATGCTACATTGGACTTAGTGAATACGCTGAGGCGATCAAATACGGCGAAATGGTGCTGCAAGAGAATTCCATTCATGATACGATAGTTGAAGCGGCTGCACTAGACGGACTAGGAATTGCCTACCGCAATATAGGTGAATACGATCCTGCAATTCGCCATTATGAGCGAGCCTTGATGTTGGCACAGCAAGATAATGACTTGACCGCCGAGGGACGCATTCTCGGAAACCTAGGCAATTGCTACTTCTATGTCGGTGATTATGAACGTGCTATAGAACATAGCACGAAGGGTCTCGACATTGCTCGGCAGATGAAGGCAAGACGTGCACAAGGCATTCGGTTGGGTAATCTTGCCCTCGCTTACAGCGCAACAGGAAACTATAGAGAAGCCATGCAATATGCAGAGGAAGCATTAACGATTTCGCTTGATATTGGTGATAAACGCAGTGAGAGTATCAATCGGGGTTATGTCGCTATCTGTCATCATAATCTTGGAAATTACCAAGAAGCGATACGCAATCATGAACTTAGCTTAGCAGTTGCTCAAGAAATTGAAGCACGCAGCATTGTTGCTTACCGCATTGATGCCATCGGCGAAACCTACATGACCATCCTCGAATTTGATAAAGCGAAGAAGCAATACGAAGAAGCTCTTGCTATTACAGTCGAAATTGAAACATTACCTCAGCAGAATTTCATACGCATGAAGATGGGGCAATTGTTACTTATGCAAGGGCAGTATGCCGAAGGAGAGCAGTTTCTCAAGCAAGTGATGGACTCTCCTACGCCACTAGTAGAGGATCGTGCCGCGATGTTATTAGGTGTCGCTCAACTTTATCAGGGACGAGAGGCTGATGCCAAACTTCAATTCGAAACTTCGATTCGATCTGCAAACGTCATCCTGAGCAAATCGCGGCTTGCTTACCGAGCGCGTTACTCACAGGCGCTAGCACATTATGGATTGCTGCTGATCGATCCTCAGAACGCACTATTGTCGCAGGAACCTATTTCCGAAGTCCGAGAGCTGTTCCGTCAGTCTGTAGCCGGATGCCATGAAAAAGGTGCTATCACAGAGTTAACTATTCCCTATAATCTTCTTAAACCAAAAGACTTGCGCAGTCTATTTCAGGAAATTGACCCAATCCTTGTCCCCAATCAATGAGCTACGAGGTTGACCATGAGCAATTTACAGTCTAGTGAAGTTTTAGTACTACTTCAACCGACTCCCATTCGGGGTTCAGTCAGCGTTAGCATTACTGACGAGAACTTACAGAGCATTTCCACAAGCGCGTTGAACAACGCAATGAAGACCCTACGTTCTGTTGCTGAAGATGTTGTTAGCACAATCAAAGACATCAAATTGAGCGAACGTCCCGATAAAGCCGAAGTGGAGTTTGGATTACTGCTTACGACGGATGCAAAAGCGTTCATCGTCAATGCCTCGGCTCAAGCGCACTTCAAAGTTACCCTCACTTGGAACCGTACCGCCGAACAGCCTCAACCAGGATTATAGTCGTGACAGATAATACACATCAGATACGAGTTTACCATCACGATCAATCCAAAGTTGTAGGATCGGGGTTCCTTGTCGATAAGTCTAGCCAGATTCTAGTAACCTGCGCTCATGTCATTACCACAGCGTTAGATAGTCTGCATGAGGATGATACACTGGTCGGCAAAACGGTCTGGGTGGATTTCCCATTCATAAAACCATCAATGGAGCCGCTTAAAGCAACCGTCATGCGAATTCGACCCAAACAAGTTAACAATAGTGGTGACATCGCCATACTACACGTAAGCGGGGAGCTTCCAACAGGTGTCGAAGCAGCTCGCCTAGCGCGTGCCGCAAGTTATACTGATCAACCGTTTTCGGTCTTTGGTTATCCGGATGGCTTGCAGAATGAGGGGCGTTCCGTCGATGGTCGATTACAAAGTATCTCGATTAATCGGCAAATCCAGGCAGTGGGTATGTCCTCGTTTGGTGGTTTTGTTGAACGCGGTTTTAGCGGAGCCCCTGTATTCGCAAAAGAAATGAACGCCATCATCGGCATGATGAGCAGAATTGAGACGCCAATAGAAACTCGTTTGGCGTTCATAACAGCAGTTGACGAACTCGCTGAGGTCTACCGTGAACTAGATTACGAAGATCGAACTTCCAGCCGAGAGATCACTCGTCGTGTGTATGTCAGTTGTGCCACACCCGACCGTATGCTGGCACAGCGCATCACCAGCGAAATCAACCTACAGGGTGTACAAGCGACTCTCGGACATGGGGATAATCAAGAGAACTACCAAGAGGAAAATGACGTTCAAGTGCGACTGTCTAATGCAGTCATTGTGGTGTTGACTCCCAATAGTGTTTCTGATAGCTCGGTTAACGCCGACTGGGAAAATGCGCTAAATAACTATATCCCTGTCATTCCAATTGTGTCTGAGCAAGTAGAAGTACCCACAATTTTACAGGCATTTTCCCCTATTCCATTTTATCAAGGTTTTCGCAACGGGGTTTTAATGCTGACTCAGCGAATAAGCAGCATAGATGAGACCTACCTACAGTTTTTAAGCAGCTTACTGCGAGTGTGGGAAAAACTGCGTGCCGAAAGTAATTCAGCATATCGTTTTGCCGATAAAGTAGCACGCATTCGTGAGTTCATTGGCAGCTCAACGACCAATCGATACTCCCCCATCGACATTATGGCATTGCAGAACAACATTGATCGCTTTCTTGATGAGAGCAAGGTTCTATTTCCAGAAAAATTGATTGGCGAGGAAACTACAACCCGCGTGGTAGGACTGCGACTAGACGATATCAAAACATTTTTCCGCGATCGTCTTACCCAGCAGCGAGAATTGTCTCGATTTATACTGGACGACGCCTATCGTGTAATTAGCATTATTGGACGCGGTGGCATAGGCAAGAGCAGCCTTGTCAGTAAGGTCATGGGTGAAATCGAAAGCGGCGAGAATAATTATGTCCGCCAAGACCAGATCAAAGGTATTTTGTACTTCAGCAACCGCGATCAGGAAATCACGGCGGAAAGAATTTACTTAGCCGGAGCGCAGCTGCTCGGTGGCGCCCCCGAAAAGCGTCTCCGCGAATTATGGGCGAAGCCTCTTGAGAAACTAGAGGATAAGTTTCGCCAGTTCGTCAATGAACTGCGGCAGGATGTGTATATCGTCGTCCTTGATAACTTTGAAGACTTGTTGGATGAGAACTCGTATCTGCGTGATGCAAGTTTGCAGATGTTTCTAGAAGCATTTTTACGTGGAGATCACAACACCAAACTCATCATTACCACGCGAGAACAAGTGCGATTGCCAGAGACCTTCATGCGCTATGAGCGTCGAATGATCATCGTAGACGGGCTGCCTCAGCAAGACGCTTTGTCCATGTTGTCTGATTTAGATATCAATGGCGACTACGGGATTCGTGAAGAGAATCATGAAACCCTCGTAGAACTAGTGGAGAAGGTTCATGGCGTACCTCGCGCTTTGCAGGTAATAACTAGTATATTGGCAGAATCGCCCCTCCTCAGTCTGCACGATTTACTGAGCCAAGAAACCTTGTTTATGCAGGATCAGTTTATCGAAAACTTGGTACGCGAGAACTATCGCCGCATGGACACCAATTCTCGCCATGTCATGAATGTCTTGGCAGTATTTGGTAGCCCCGTTCCAGCCGCAGCCATCGGTTCGGTTCTCAGACCCTTCGTTCCCAACCTCGATGTAGAGCGTACCCTCAAAAGGCTCATTATGACCCATGTTGTCAGTGTCAATCGTGCTGATAAACTGGTCTACCTACATCCCATTGATCGTGATTATATATATGAATATCTCAATTACGAATATCAAAAGTTGATACAAACTAGGTCTTCAGGTGGAGACGAGTCAGGGGTGTTTACGTGATTCAAGTGCAACCGCAACCACATTATACGTTTGTGATCAGAACATTAATGCGACTCTTCGAACAAGGATTGCTAACGAACGTTGAGGAAATTGATGTTGAACCTGCCTATGGTTTTGATGCCCAGCTTCGCTACAACAACAAGCATGTGCGCTATATTCACGGTGCTTCGCTGGATATCAACGGGAACGGAGCATCGCACATTGCGACACTCAAAGAACGGGCAAAACGCTTTATGACGAATTTTGGCTATAACACACCACAAGGCAAAGCATTTGTGTCGCCCCGCTACCTCAACGAAATCCAAAATTATCTGAACCGCTATGGATTGGAAGAACACAATACCTTCGCTGAAGTACCAACCTACATTGAAACCGTGATTGGTCTGCCATGCTTTATTAAGCCCAATGACGGGTATCGCGGCACCGATGTATACCGTTGCACGACAATGGAGGAAGTCCAAAGCGTTCTTGAGGTGATGCAAAAACGCTGCTATGAGCTGATTATCGTAGAAGCCGCCGCTAACTTCCCCGAATATCGCCTTGTCATCTATGACTATGCCTTCTTTGCCTGCTATTCAAAGTCACCCTTAGCGATTCGCGGGGATGGACACTCAACTATTGAATCGCTCGTATATGCCGCAAAGCACTCCCTAGAGTCAACCGGACGCACGCTAGATGTAGAAGCCCTGAAACCCCATATAGATATTCGAATGAAACAAGCGGGGCTCACGTTGCAGTCAGTTATTCCTGAGGGGCAATCCGTCCAGCTTCTCGATATGGCGAACCTGTCTGTGGGTGGCACTACCGATGACTACAGCGACGTCATCCATCCGCATTGGCAGCAACTCTGTACTGAACTAAGCCGAGATATGAACCTTCGCTTGGTTGGCATTGATTTTATGTGTTCCGATATCACAGCGCCTGAGGGAGAATATACAATTATTGAAATTAACGCAGCCCCAAGTCTGCAAGCCTATGCAGCGATAGGCAAGGGGCAGGCACAGAAAGTCGACTCGCTTTATTTATCCGTTTTTAATTCGCCACCTCATATTTAGCTAACTTGCGTTGCTCGTTTAGAAGAACTGAAGCGCCCGTGGATTACCTCCCTGAAAAGCAACCTTGAACTCAACTGCCAGAAAAAGCCCTCCAAGGACTATTACCGTTTTTTCACGCTCAGAACCTTGTTGTAGAGCAAAGCTTACAGCATCCTCAATCTGATTAAACATTGCAGTAATTCGGTGTTGCTCACTGAATGCTTCCTTCAGTGTATTTACGTCTGTCCCATTCTTATACGCTTTTGTGAGTACAATTTCGTCAAAGTTGCTTTCAATCAGATGCGTGATATTCTGAGCATCCTTATTGTAAGATATTCCATAAACCACAAGCAGTTTTTCTCGTCTATACAACTCCAGAATGGTGCCGATGACGCGGCGCAAGGCATCGGGGGTATGACCAACATCGATCCAAATGTCGGGTTTTTCTGAAATCCGCTCCATACGACCCGCCCACCTAACACGAGCTAGGGCAGCAGAAATCTCCGTCGCACTGAGAAGCGTTGCTGTTCGACGTGAAAGAAATCGCTGTGTAATTTCGATCGCTGTCACTGCATTTTCAATCTGATGTGCGCCCAGTAATGGGATAGATAAGTTCAGTATAGGGCGATCAATCCCTGCGTCCAGCCATCGTGTTTCGAAATGCTGATGTGCATCGGTAATTCCGTAATTTGTATTTGTAACCAGTTCAGACAAGAAGTGAAGCTTCTTGCCTGAAACCGCAGCATAAGCGCTCAATCGCTCTGTTAAAGTGTGTTCAACACAAGCGGAGACTACAGTCTCGCCACCCACGCATGTCACGTCGAGTTTGTCGTAAGCAATAAGTTCTTTTGACGAACCCAGAAGCTCTGTATGTTCCAAATCAAGCGAAGTGAGCGCGGAGATAGACGCAAACACCATTCGCGTCGGGTCATAGCGTCCACCAATTCCCGCTTCCCAGACCACGCAATCTACTTTCTGGTCTAAAAACCACTGAACTGCAATATAGAACAACAGCTCAAAAGCACCAATGGCATCATCGCTAGCTAAGTAATGAGTGTTGAAATCTAGTACTCTGTCCTTATAGTCGTTCAATTGCTGGCTTTCAATCTGAATCCCGCTTACCTCGAATCGTTCTGTTAGCTCAATTAGGTGGGGTGATATGAAGCAGCCAACCTTAGCATATTTCGTCTGTAATAACTCGTATATAAAACGAGTTGTGCTTCCTTTTCCGTTGCTTCCGGTAACAACAATTGAACGAGTTGAGAAGTAATCGTAAGGGATGCCTATGTATTTGTAGAAGCTGAGCGCCCGATGCAAGCCTATACCGTTGCCATATTTCTGTAAGCCAAACATGCTAATCCCTTCGACGGAGTGATTTTAGACTGCACACAAAAACGGTCAGCATTGCTATAACGTATTAAATACACTATTCAATTATAACACTTTGGTGGACAATTTGAATATCCATGACAACAATTTTAACACCTCTTGCCTCAAGTTTCATCACCATGCGGTATCGAACGTGATCGATTTCCCTTTCGTCGTACAACACAGAGAAAACATACTTAAGAGACTTGCACAACCGCCGACGCGGCGACTCTACAGCGCGTGACCCCTTCCTATCAAACACCGACAGGCAGTACGCTGCCCCATCCCTTCGGGACGTGACCACCGAACTACCTGCCTAAAAAACCGACCCTACAACTAAACGACAAGAAGCTGACCCATCCGGTCGGCTTTTTTGTTTGACAGGCTCCTTCCCTGCGCTGTTCCGCGTGTGGTGAGCGGTTGCGCTCAACGCGCTGGACGGACTCCAGCATGTGTGGGAGTTGTCATCATGTCTGACTTGAAGAATTCGTTTGGTATTCGTCCTTTTCCCCATGTTGCCCACTATGCCACAGGCTGGGCAGGAGAGCGTACTTTCGATGAGATTTATGCCGATCTCACACCCAATATCAATCGCTTGCTCCGCTACTACGGTAACGCGGACATCGATATTCCAGATTTGGCAGCTCATGCCTTCATGCGCTTATGGATGGACTTGAGCGCCGACACGACTCTGTTGGCGAATTTGGACAAAGGCGGCGCACTGAAGCTGCTCTTGAATCGCACCAATCCGCAGATTTTCCGTAAGGTGTATCGCCACGAGGTTTATCTTGATGACCTTGCCACGCGGAGCGGTGACCCTGATGAATTTGTCATCGACGGTTTCGATCACGGTCACAGCGGCAGCTATGCTGAGTATGCTGAGGCGATTGATTTGCGGCTCGACATTGAGCGTACCATCGGTGAGACTGCCGAGAAGTACATTGACAGCTTACCTCACTTGGCGGCGCTGTACTACATCACGACCGAAGTGGGTCCCGATGATGCAGCGGCGATTGCAGGCAAGGGCGGCACGAAGAAATGCTGGTGGCTGACGAGTGTCGTCAAGCCGATGCGGAGTGAACTCTGTGAGAAGTTAGAGTTGTTCGCGCCGACGAAACAAACATGGCAAGATCGCTATCGTGCCGGAATTGAAGCGCCGCTGCTGCGCCTAGTTGATCGCTACGATGCGGAAGGTAATCTGCGGATGGTGGCAACCCTTCAAAGCATGGCTGCTTACGAGAGCTGCAAGAAGCTGATGCAGCGTCTGCAACTCTCTAAGAGCCATGTGCAGTATTTGCGGTTGGTGGCACACCGCGAACTGAACAAGATTTACCATTGTGCAGCGTGACGCTCTCGTCTTGGCTGGGACGTTAAACCAGCCAGCTATTATTTTGCGAGTTGCTACTTGCCTTGCGAATACCCATTGAACAATGTCAATCTCTGAGGGAGCTGAACATTTGATGGTTTCCCCAAGCTTAGGGACTCGTATAGCTCCGCAATTTCTGTCTCACTTACGTCTTCCATAAATCGGAATGCTGATGCAGCTAGGTAACGTTGCTCCTTATCGAAAGCAATCCAACGACGACCCGCCGCTTCTGCCGCAGAGCCGGTTGTATTCGAGCCAGCAAAGATGTCCAGCACCGTATCTCGTTCATCGGTCAGAAATTGGATGAAAAACTCAGGCAATTTGCTCGGAAATCGCGCCGGATGCCCTGCCGCTCCGACCATTTTGCAGTAACGCAAGTAGGCTGAATTGCTTTCGGTATTTGGAATTTGAAGCATATTCGATGGAATAGCCCCGCCATTGTCACGCCCAAATTGATCGCTGATATCGTGACCGGACGGGCGTTTTTTCGGCGTGTAAAATTTGTCACTGTCTTCGATAAGTTTCTTCATTCGATCTGAATAAGGTGCGAGTACCCGTCGAACATCAGCTTTTGGAAAATCTGTTTTTGATAGCCACCAAACCGTGTTTACGGCATCTTTGGCGCGAATCTTGCGTTTGTTCACCCATTCGATAGGACTAGGGAGCTTCGCTGGATTGAACCAGAAAAACTCCTCGGCTAAATGCCATCCGTATTCATCGCACAAACGAAGCAAAATACGATAATTGTGAAGCGAACGAATCGGTCTGCCCTGACGATAGGCACCGCCGAGATCGATAACAAAGCTGCCGGAATCCTTTAGAACGCGCCAAATCTCGGGAGCAAACTGAAGTAACCAAGCTACATAATCAGCTTGATCCTCGTTTCCGTATTCCTTTTTTCGTTGAAGTGCAAACGGTGGCGAAGTCATCACGAGATCGATGGACGAATCTTCCAGACCTGGCAACAATTTCAGAGCATCCCCAACATAAGCGCTACCCATCGCCGTGTGATACAAAGGCACTGGCATTTCTCTCATCCGTACATCTCCAAGTTGTAAACCCAACTGTTCATGATTTGCCAGAGTACCGTTACAGCGAAATAAACCTCAGGATCAACCTGTCGCAGCGTTTCAATCTGGTTGATGTAGATTTGTGGCGGCTGACTTCCTAGGATGTAAGACACCCATCGGCGTGTGTCATTGTCCTGCAAAATGTTGAGCAGTTGATCGACCGAGAAGCTTGCGGATTGGCTCAGAGCCCATGCAATCCCAGGACGCTCCGTGACTTCACTGGCTGAAAGTAAGTTGACAATATCTTCAACATGCGTTTCCGCAATTTTCGCTAATGCTCGCGCCGCTTCAACGCGCACCACTTCAGCGACTTCATTGAAACATTGAACGAGTGTTTGAAGCGCAACTTTATTCCGAAGTTCGCCTAGTGACCAAGCCGCACCTGCTCGAACTTCGGCATGGAACTGCTGAGTTTGGAGAACGCGTAGCAGCAAGTTTATGGCGGTTGGGCTGGCAATCTCCGCAAGCACAATGACCGCTTCAAGCTGATTCTCGACGTAAGGCTGCCGCAAACATTCCTCAATAAACGAAAAGCCTAGCCCGTCATCATGACGAGCGAGACTCGCAGCAGCGTCCATACGAACATAAATGTGATCTTTGTCGTCTCGTATTTTCTCGGCAAGGGCAGCACGTACTTCCCGACTATCGAAATAGAATAGCGCTTTCGCTGCCGTGTAACGTTCACTTTGGGATGAACTATGCAACTGATGGGTATAGACAGTAGCTGTTGCCGTGTGTTCAACCGGAAAGGCTTGCGTCACCGGGACTACCGACGCGATAATTTGATTCTCGACAATCTGCTCACCTATTACGACTTGTGGGAACAATGGAATACTCGATTTTGTCAGCCGCAAACTGAGTGTTCTATTGTCAGATAAACGCCAATACTGAAGGCGTTCTGGAGTGATTTGTTGAATAATGCCGACGGCACTTGCCGTCGATGACAACCACGTTATGCGTTCCTCAAAACCCTCCTGTGCGCCTTTGGGTTTCTCTCGGATAATTGCGTTGCTTTGGTAAACAGCTCTCAAATCACGTACAGAGAAATATTGCACAAGCTGATCCGCCTGCCAGTCAATTGGGCGTTCGCCAGCTCTATGCACGACCACCAAAGCAACATAATCGTCATCTGCTAATGGGCAATCCATTTAAACTTGTCGTAATAGGATAGGCGGAACATAGCGCTCCAGCCAATCGAAAGGAAAGGGTTGGCTGGAGAGGAAACGGAGGAAGGCAAGAATGAGAGAGGGAAAGTCGGATAGGGTATGGTTGTGACTGACCGCCTCGCGCGCCAGCGACCAGACGTGTTCCTGTGGGTTGAGGTCAGGACAGGCAGGGGGAAAGAAGATGGTCTCGACGCGCGGGTGCTGCGCCAGAAGCGAGTGTACCGCTTCACCCTTGTGCCAGCTTGCGCGGTCGCACAGCAGCAAGATAGGTTGGGTGGGATAGCAACCGAACAAATCCCGCAGGAAGTCGGCGGTGATTTCACTGCTCATCTGGGCGCAGGGCAGGGCAAACTGATGTCCATTGCGGACATTGAGTGCGCCGTAGAAATGCATGTGGTCGCGCTGCGGAGCAAGGCGTACTATCGGGGTCTGACCCACAGGCGACCAGAGGCGCGTGGTCGTCGCCTGAAAGTAGAGGCTCATCTCATCGATGGCGATGACTTGTCCATCAGGATGGTCTTGCAGGAAATCGGTCAGTTTTTTTGAAGCGTTGCTTCAAACTCCGCGACCGCCTCTGCGCTCGGACGACTGCGGTAGAGCGTGGTCGGACGTTGCAGGCTCAGCCGCGACTGGTGCATCAGCGTATAATAGGAATAAGGGGATTGGTACACCACGCGGTACCAGCGCGCTACTGCCACTTTCAGGTCACTGACCGTCCAGTAGACCGCTTGGCTGATATGCAGATCGACCGGACGATACTGCTGCAAGCGCTCGGCAAGCTCGGCGCGCTGCTCCCGACTGAGCCGGGTGTTATTCCCACCTCTGCGCCGCTCAAACAAAGCCGCCACCCCGTCTTGCCGAAAACAGCTTGCCAGCCGTTGGAGGTTCCGTTCGCTGAAACCGGTGATTTCCACGATCTGGTGCTTGTCCATCCCGGTACCGAACAGCCGTACCGCCTGCATCCGCCTCAGTTCGTTGGGACGTTTCGCCTGCTGCTCCGCCTGTTTCAGCGCCGCTACTTCTGGTTCAGTGAGTTTGAAGGTTCGTGTTCTCATTCGTTCATTCTATACCCGCAACCTTATATTGGAAAGTCCATTAATTTCCTCTAATAAACTCATGCAAGCGTATTCTCCATATTTAATCAATCGTGGACGATTTGTACAATGACTTGATTGGATACAACGAATTGCTAAACTTTTGGAGGAAGTTTCTGCGTCAAACGAACTTTATGCTTCTATCAATGGGCAACTAGGTGTTGCCTATAGACAGCACCCTATCGGTGATAGAGGTGACAATCTTCGGCAAGCTATTACAAGATTAAATTTAGCTTTAGAAAATTCTAAACCTGAAGACAATTTTATAGCATATGCGCAATTGTTGAACAGCCTAGCAAATAGTTATGCTGACTTGGACATGTTGTCGAATACTTCAGATGACTTGATCAAAGCAATAGAATACTATGAGCAAGCACTTAAATACGTCTCTCCACAAATATCTGCTTTGGATTATGCTGGGATTGTAGGTAATCTTGCTCAAGCAAACATAACTTAGGTGGGGCGTGTTGATCAAAAAATAGAGCTTCTTGAATATACTTTGTCGATGTGTAAAACCAGTCTTGAGTATTTATCTCCTGTCACTGCACCTCTTTCTTATGCGGGACAACAAGCCGTAATCGGGGATCTCTATCAAGCTCTCGCTGTCTATCAAGCTCCCCGTCAAAATCTACATCTTGCTGTAGCAGCATATTTAGAGACATTGAAATATCATAGTATTAATTCAGCTCCATTGTCGTATGCAAGCATATTAAGAGCTTTAGGGAAAGTTTATAATTTACTGGCGTCAAGAGAATCCGATGCACGAGTTTATTTTGAACTTGCGCTTTCATCTCTAAAAGAGGCACTATTAATTTATGATCCCGCATTGCAACCTCACAATTATGCTAGTACCTGTCACAGGATCTCAAAAGTGTATTGTAATATGGCAGATAGTGGAATCGCCAAGCTTGAACATTGGGTTGACGAAGCGAGACGTTACATTGAGAACGCTCTTGCCTATTTAATACCTCAAAACGATCCAAGTTTATATATTGAGGCTCTATCTGAAAGCGCGATCGTAAAAATTAAATTGGCTGTACTTCAAGACCGAACCCAGGATTTAGAACATACCCTTGATGAATTTTATGAATTGGCAGCAATTAGCATTATAGAACTCAAAACTAACGCAAGGCGGATACATTGGGAGCTAGGTGACGCTTACTGGTTATTTTTTGAGAAGAGTCAGAGACTAAGTTACTTGTCCAAGTCCATCGAATGGTATGAAGAGGCTCTCACACGGTTTCCAGATAGCACCTATCCACTTGCAAGTGCTGATATTTCTCGTGCATTAGGAAGAAATTATGAAGCTTTTGCTCGATTTGAGGAAGCAATTTCCAATCGTCGACGTGCGATATCATATTGGCAGTTTGCAGCCAATTTTTATGGTAGTTTAGAACTATCCGAGGATGTGCGTGAACTTCGAGCGAAGATTAGCGCTTCCAGCGTTTAAGTTGTTGAAAAATCGCCATCAAGGTATAGTCCCAGCAAAGCCAAACTGTCCTCGAAATGTCAAACTTACATCGAGATGCTCCTTACCCGCACTTGAACCATCGTGAATAATATTTTCAGTAGGTGCTATGTACGCTTCGCCCGGTCGAATTGCTAGCTTGACCACAGGGTAATTAGGATAGAGGTTCATAAACTCGACGTGGATACGTCGGCCCTCTGTGTTTTCGGGAGCAGCGTCTTGGACGAGTTCGAGAATGCGTGGGATAGGCAGGTTGATAAAAAGCAGGTAGCGTAGTTCACTTCCCAAGTTGACACAGATACGATTAGGAGATTGCGGTCGATTAAGAAGCGCATGTTTGTACCAGCTGTCGAGATGCAAGCCGACGAAACAATTATTTTTGTAATCATATGCAAGTGTCTCAAGTCCCGCTGGATGTAAAGAAATGCCACCACCCTCTATCGGTTGCTCGGTGGACATCGAGTACATTTTTGCGTATTCCATGAACGCATCAATACCTGGTCGGATGTGAGGTGCGCGTGCAAGTTCCTGCAATACTTTCAAATCGTGTGTTTCGCTAGATGCCTGTTTCAACTCCGAAAAAGGCTTGAGGATTTCATCGGGAACTTGAACGACACTCAACCACATTCCGATTTCAAGTCCGAGCGGGTTTCCAGTTAGAGGCATCAATTGCTCAGAATTCGGGTTGTTCCAAGGATGCTGAGGGACAAATCCATTAGCACAGTAGTTACCTTCGTGCAAAAATTGAGCCGCGGTTTGCGTACCTGAGCTAATTTGCAACCGTTGAAAACTTTTATCTTCTTGGAAAATCTGCTCATAGTATACAACGCCCTTTTCAAGTTCTAGAGCAGGCATAGTCTACCTTTCCCCTTAAATAGATGGTGTTAAAGTCTCTGTTAGGTAATCTACCATGACATCCACAAGAGCTTGCTTGTGTACGCGACATACAAGTGTCTCTGTAACATCAAAACGACCATGCTCAAAGAATTTATTGCTGGGGGAACCGCCCCCACAAAAATTCCAGTAAACACAAGTCTCACGACATGCTTTTACACCTGCTTGCACTTCGGCATTCACTTTCTGAAATACAAAATTCGTCATCATGTCATCAAGCGGATTCTCCAAGATGTTGCCCATCACGAAGTTCGCGTAAGTTTCGGTAAGAGTTCCCGAAAGCTCAGGACAAAATGTAGAATAGTTACCCAGATAGTCAAATGTTAAAAGATCGAACGGTGTGTTTGTACTGTTGATGATATTCGGGGACTGAGGGGAAACTGAGAGTAGCGTCGGAAGAAGCTGACGAAATTCCCTGACCTTGATCGTATTACGACTCCGATCCACCAGATAAAGGAACCGACGCATAAAAACTTTGTAACGGTCAATTGAATTCAACGCTTGATAGGACGAACTATCGTGAGAACCTTCTAATTCGTCTATATTGAACGCTACGTACTCTATCTTCTCATCGGTAAAGAACTGAAATATTTCGTCCGCGTAATCTAGGGCTTGACTGGTCAACACCATGATCACGTTGAATTCTATTTCAGCCTCTTGGAGTTTGCTCACTCCCTCCATCACTTTTGCGTGAGTCCCCTGTTTTGATCGTGTAATACGCTGAGCATCGTGGATGAATGCCGGACCGTCTAGGCTAACTCCAACCCGCACTTTGTGTCGCTTGATCAATTCGATCCATTGGTCGTCCAGCAAGATCGCATTTGTCTGAAACGCATGTCTATACTTACGTTGAAAGGGAATATTCAACTGGTTCGCTAGGTCGAAGGCGTGTTCATAATAATCGTAGGGAACTGTGAGTGGTTCGCCAGCGTGCCACACAAATTCAAAGGGATCGGAAACATGAAGGCTTCTGAATACATTCTGATAAATACTGGCTAACACGTCCGGCGACATTCGCTTGGTATTGCTTCGGTTTGGCAAGTAGCAGTATTTGCAGTCAATGTTACAGAAAGGTGTTGGCTGTAAGATCACAAGTTGCTCTTGAATTCTGGACATCTGATCGACTTTGCCTCGCTCGAATAGGTGCTGCAGAGTTGGATGTGTGGAAAACAAAAGCACAGGTACAAACCGATGATGATTTGATCTACCTATGCTTTCGATATCAACCAAATAGCTTCCCTACTACTCTGGATTTAGTAGCCGTTATCCCACACTGACTGATTAAAATTGGTCCAGTCGTTGTTGAAGCCGAATGCCAAGGTATTGATGTTGTCGCCGTCGATTGACACCACACCGGCCATTTCCATTGCATTGGTGAACTCGGTTGCGCCTGCTTCAGCGATCACGGCTTTCAAGTTGTCGAGACGAGCTTGCAAAGTGCTGTTCATCGTTGTTCTCCACTGTATAAAAATCGAAGGTAGATATGTGTAATATACCGACTTTCTTGGTGATTTGTCAATGAGGCATCGTAAATCTAAATCAGTACGCCTGAATTTTTGTAACTACTTCGCCGATGCTGTTGGCGAATCAAAATAGGAGATGCGGTATGTGTCAAGGGTTTGAAACAAAATCGGGAAAAACATTAAGGAAGATTCACCCGTTCGGGCGGATTAATCCAGACCGCCTTAGGCGCAGTGGCGACGGCGGGCAGTCCCTTGCTGAAGCGTTC
>Ga0163154_10004207_pt1 | contig 19094 bp, 15 predicted proteins | sample OliLakLV19MP9P1_FD_148649 | JGI IMG/M metagenome (GOLD analysis project Ga0163154, IMG submission 148649) | Freshwater microbial mat bacterial communities from Lake Vanda, McMurdo Dry Valleys, Antarctica - Oligotrophic Lake LV.19.MP9.P1 | ecosystem: Environmental > Aquatic > Freshwater > Lake >...
TCTGCGGATCGATGGGGAGGGGCAGCACCGGGCGGCATGGTGCGCGGGATGGCGGTCGTGCCAACCAGGCATCAATCTGAATCCGGCGAGAGCGGCCCATCCGCGGCGTCGGTCACAGCAACGACCACGTGCTCAGCGGCGTTCCCAGTGCTTGGCATCAGCCATGCGGGCAACGTATCCGCAGCCGTGAGCCGACCAACGTGTGTGGCGCGCGTCGCCGTTTCATTGCAAGAGCTTCACCCCGCGGGCGTTCGACACCTCCTCTAACCGTGCCATCGCCCATTCGCCCTTGCGCCCATCGAGCGAAGGGATCGCACCGAGGCGGAACCACTTGCGCGTGTGCAGGCTGAATTCCCAGCGTCCGGTTGCGCCGGGCCAGTCTTCCCGCCGGATGGCCAGGTACTGCCCCGGATGTTCCGGGTCCTGCGTGACCATGACCAGGAATCGCTGCGGATAACCGGCCTCGACCGGAGTCCAGGTCAGCAGGTGGGTCTGAGTCCAGGGTGGAATGGGCATGTGATCTCCGATGCAGGGAGTGGCACCCGGAGCGTAACGCAGCGGTCTCGGCAGAGGCGGCATTTACGTACCCTACGACCACGGTGGTTGAAATCTGTCCATTACACGTCCGGATGATCACCATGCGACGAGTGGTGCGATTTATCGCGGTTCGGGCGCGTGCGACATTACGCATGCGCGATCGCTGGTGCCAGAAAGCGCTGCGAACCAGATGGAGCGAGCCGATCAGCCCGGCGAGCCATGGCCATGAAGGAGCCGAATGCGTGCAGGCCGCGCCTGCACGCACCCTCCCCGTCCTTTCCCCTTGCCGGCCCCGCCATGCCGCGATCGTACCCCACCCATGCGTTACCAGACCGACGACCTGCGCATCGAAAAGCTGCGACCCCTGTTGCCGCCGGCCATCCTCATGGAGGAGCTGCCCGAGAGCGAACGCGCCTCGCAGACGGTCGCCCTCGGTCGCCAGGCGGTGGCCAAGACGTTGCGTCGCGACGACGATCGCCTGGTCGCAGTGGTCGGACCGTGCTCGATCCACGATGTCGCCGCCGCGCATGAATACGCCGGACGGCTCAAGGTCGAAGCCGACCGCCTCGCCGACGACGTGCTCGTCGTCATGCGCGTCTATTTCGAGAAACCGCGCACCACCGTCGGCTGGAAGGGGCTGATCAACGACCCCGATCTCGACGGCAGCTGCAACATCAACAAGGGCCTGCGCACCGCGCGCAAGCTGCTGCTCGACCTGGCCGAAGCCGGCATCCCGGTCGGTTGCGAATTCCTCGATCCCATTTCGCCGCAGTTCATCGCCGACCTCGTCAGCTGGGGCGCGATCGGCGCGCGCACCACCGAAAGCCAGGTCCATCGCGATCTCGCCTCTGGCCTGTCGATGCCGGTCGGCTTCAAGAACGGCACCGACGGCAATCTGCAGATCGCGCTCGATGCGCTGCGCGCCGCCGCCCATCCGCACCAGTTCCTGTCGGTGACCAAGCAGGGCCTGGCGGCGATCGTCGCCACCCGCGGCAATCCCGACTGCCACGTCATCCTGCGCGGCGCCGCGACCGGGCCCAATCACGACGCCAAATCGGTCACTGCCGCCGTCGCCGCGTTGGCCGGGATCGGTCAGGCGCAGCGCGTCATGGTCGACTGCAGCCACGGCAACAGCGCCAAGGATCCGCTGCGCCAACCGCTGGTCGCCGCCGACCTCGCCGAGCAGATCGCGGCCGGCCAGCGCGCGCTGGTCGGAGTGATGATCGAGAGCCACCTCGTTGGCGGCGCCCAGAAGCAGTCCCCGGGCTGCAACCTGGTGTACGGCCAGAGCATCACCGACGCCTGCCTGGGTTGGAGCGAGACCGTGCCGGTGTTGGAGCGTCTGGCGCAGGCGGTGCGCGCCCGCCGCCGCGCTGCCGCCAGCGCGGTGGGCTGAGAGGCTGGGCCTTCCTGGGATCGCCGAGCTGCACTCGGCCTCGGGCTGAAGGCAGCCGAGTGCACATCGGCGATCCCAGGCGCGGTTCGGCCGTTCCCGGGATTCCCAGGGCCGAGATCGTCGCTTCACCCGCAGGCCCGGCATGCATCCTCCGCCGCATGCGCACCGCCCGGCCCGGATCCGATCTTGCCGCGCGACGCTCCCCCTTCGCGGTGCTTGCCCTGCTCGTGCTGCTTGGCGCCGCGCCGGCCGCTGAACCAGCGCCGTTCACCAGCCCGGATGAACTCGCCGCGTGGATGGCGCGCTGGTACCGCCAGCCCGATCCCGCGCGCCTGCCCGCCGCCTTTGCCTACGTCATGGCCACGGATCGGCCCCAAGCGGTGGCGCGCAGCGAGAACCTCTTCGCCGTCTTCGCTGGCCGCGTTTTCGCCAGCGCGCCGGCCAACCTGGCGACCTGCGTCGCACGCTGGCAGCAAGCAGCGCCCGATGCCAAGTCGGCGCTGCTGTGGGCGGCCTGGCTGTCGGGAACCGCCGAGGCCGAGGTCCTTCTGCGCCACGAAGCGGCCACCCAGCCCGCGGGCAGCGAGCTCGCCAAGCGCCTGATGCGCATGGCCGACGAACCGCCGGCGCCGCCGCTCGGTCTCAGCGCCGAATCCCCGGCGTTGATCGAGGTCTGGTGGGCCGCCTTCTATGCGACCGGCGATGTCGCCTATGTCGCGCGCATCGTCGACCTCGTCGCCCCCGCCGAGGACGCCCCCGAGGCGCGGCAGGTGCTCGCCATCACGGCGCGCGCGACGCTCGCCGCCAACGCCCGCGAACACCCACGGGTGGCGGAATCGCTGCGTCTCGCCCTGGCGCGCAGCGAAGGGTCGAATCGTGAAGCGCTGACCGGCATCCTCGCGGCTGCCGGTCAGCAGCCGTATGAACACCGTTGACGTGTGAAGAAAGAAGAAAAGAACGATAGAACGTGGACCAGCACCTGATGCGCCCTCCCAGCGCTGACGGTCGATCGTGTCCTCCAGAATGCAGAAAGCCGGCCCGATTGGGCCGGCTTTCTGCATTCTGGAGGTCTGCGATGTGCCCACTTTGGGGTAATTCCTCAGCCTCCGCCGACCCGTCCCCGTCAGCCGGTCGGCCGCTGGCGAAGTTGCTCGGGACAATGTCGGCGATCGCCCGCTACGCGGTGGGCTCGGGTTCTCGGTAGAGCCTGCGCGTGACATCGACGATCCAGCTCGCGCCGCGCCGGATGACTTCGCGGGCGCGCGCGGCGGCGCGGCCGAAGGCGCCGCCGATGAAGGAGCCGGCGGCGCTCATGAGGCCGAGCCAGGCATCAAGGTCGAGGTCGAGCCGATTGAGGATGGGCGCGAATGGCCCCGCGCTTGCCGCTGCGGAGGATGCGGCCGGTCTCTTCGCCAGAGTCCGGTCGTCATCGAGGGCGACGATCGCCGGGGCGTGGCCGGCGGTGATGCGCTCGATGGGCGCGACCCAGACGCTGGCCTCATGCCCGGCGTCGCGGGTCGTCTCGGCCGCGTGGCGCAGGCTGGGCAGTCCATAACTGTCTCTCCATACCTGTTTGGGCATGGGCGTGAATGGCGGGAGGGGTTTTTGACCAGGACGCTGACGCGGCCATGCTGAGGCCATGCCCTGCTACGCGCCACTGAGGCGACGTCTGCTCATCCTTGCACTCCCGTGCGCGCTGATCATCGGATCGGAGTCCCTCTGGTCGCCTCTCGGGTATGCTACGGGCGGATCCTATGCGTTTAAGGATGCGCTGCCGAAGCGCGACGAAGTGCTGCTCCTGTTCGACAAAATGGCCACCGACGATTGGTGGGGAAACGTCGCCTACCAGCAAGCGAAGGTCGTCACGCGAGCCGACTTTGGGCGCCCTGGGCACCCATCCTTCCGGGTGAAGCCCACTGCGGCCGCTTTCCATGAAGCCCAGAGCCTCGCTCGCTGGCGACTATGGTGGGAGCAAAATGGTAAGGCCTTGGCTGCCGCATCTGAGCTCGCGCCGGACGCCGCTGCCTGGGCTTTGGTGGATATGAACGGGACGATGACCGCACCATCAGCGCCGTCCTTACCCTCGGCGTGGACCATGCGCACTGCCTTCCACACGGGCGACTACGGCGGAAAGGTCGACGAGGCCATCGTCATCCGTCACGACCGCGACGGGTCGTCAATCATCCGCATCCTTCGCGTAGGAACATCGGGATGGCCGCGCAAGGCAGGTGAATACGACGGTCGCCTCCGTTGGGAACGCTGGACCGGGAATGAAGCATCGACCGTCGAGCGGCTTGCGCGGGCTGCTGTCTACGCCTGCGACCACCCCTGGCTCGTGTACACGCCCCAGGCCGGGGTAGGCAAGCCATTCGGCGAGCCGATTTTAGGCCGCCACTGGCCTCTGTATTACGAAGGCGCGACGTGGAGCCTCGCCGACGCGCGCGGGCGAACTATTTGGAATGCGCGTCATGCGCATTGGCGGGATGACGGGAAGCCTGCGGAGGTGGGCGCTACCTTCGACTCGGTAGGCGGGGTCTATCGCCTGCTCTGTCGCTCCTTGCCGGATGGCGAGGGATGGACGCGACTCGATCTACCCGATGACGCCGTCCTTGCGTGGGCCTGCGAAGAACTCGTCCTACGGGATCCGCTCATCCCTGGTGGGCCGGGTGAACGGATACTCGACGCCATGGAAACTTTGCGGCTACATGGGCGAAAGGTGCATATCGCGCCGATGCAGGCCGCCAGGACCGCGTGGACAGCCTATGTGGGCCACCATAAGACGATACCTGCCGAGCTTCAAGTTCTGTGGCCCTCAGTCGCCGTGGCGGACCAAGTGCTTGCGCGCCTGGCGGAAGCCATGACCGCGATCACAGGACGCGACCCATGATTAACGAACGCGATTATGGTGGGTATGACCTGTCCATAACTGTCGGTAGTCCATAACTGCCGATAACGGCCGATAGCCAACCGTCCATAACTGCCATAACTGCCGCTGTTCATCCATCCCGCAGACCTGGCTGTCCAGACGCTGGTCCGTCTGCCACTGCCGATCATCGAGGGCAACAAGGACTACCAGAAATGGCGATGCCGGACGGGTTTGTGCGCGACACGGTGATGTTCTCCATCGTGGCGGCGGAGTGGCCGGCGGTGAAAGCGCGCCTGCGGGGATTTTCGGCCCGCTGATAACACGGGCGGAATTGGCAAGGGCGGAGTTGCACAGGGCGGTAATTTTTTTAGCCTTCGGTCATGACACCTCCGACTCTGGCGCAACGACTCGCCGAGCGCGAGCGGCCGGAGGGCGCGCCCGTGATGCGGCAGCGTTGGGCGCAGCTGCTGTTTCTGCATTGGGCGTGGGACCCGGCGGCGATCCAGGCAAACTTGCCGCCGGGACTCACCGTCGACCTGCACGAGGGCCGGGCGTGGGTGGGGCTGGTGCCGTTTTTCATGGAGCGGGTGCGGCCGCGCGGGCTTCCGGCGGTGCCGGGGCTTTCTGATTTTCTGGAGCTCAACGTGCGGACTTACGTCCACGACGCCCAAGGCCGGCCGGGGGTGTGGTTCTACTCGCTGGACGCAAACCAGTGGCTGGCGGTGAAGATCGCGCGGTCGCTGTTCCACCTGCCCTACGAACACGCGACGATGACGGCGAACCCGGGCGCGGACGGCGGAGAATTCGATTTCAGGGTCCGGCGAAAAGGGTCGGAACACGAGAGCCGGTTCCGCTACGGGTTGGCGGGCCCGATGCGGGCGGCGGAGCCGGGGTCGGTGGAATTTTTTCTCGTGGAACGCTACCGGTTGTTCGCGTGGGACGCGGGACGCGGACTGTTGATGACGGGCCGGGTGCATCACCTGCCCTATCAAATCGGCGCGGCGGCGACGGCGACGTGGGATGACACGATGTTGCGACTGGCGGGCTTCGATCCGGACGGGTGCGAGCCCGGTCACCGGTGCGTGGCGCGCGCGGTCGAGGTGGAAATCTGGCCGATGGAGCGCGTGGCGGAGCCGGCGCGCGCGGCGCTTGCGCAGGGCGAGGGTTTGGGAGGGGGGACGTCCGTGGACATGCATTGATTGGAAGTGGTATGGAAGTGGTATGACGTCCGTGGACATGGTATGACGTCCGTGGACATGCATTGATTGGAAGTGGTCATGGTGACTAGGCGGCCCAGATATCTTAGCCAATCTGACAGGCAACAATAGGTGCCTGTCCTAGATTCGCGAGATTCGCGTGACCGCCTCGCCCGTCGATCGTCAGAACGTCCTCAATAATCCTTATGCGGTGGCCGAGATCGAGAAGGCCGTCGGCATCCGGGGCATTCCCTTCGAAGGCCGCTCGGTGGCCCTCAAGGGACACATGGCCCGGTTCTTTGCCGTCGACGAGCGGACGGTCGACAACTACCTTGCCCGTCACGAGGCCGAGCTGCGCCACAACGGGTATGAGGTCATCAGCGGCAAACGCTTGAAGAAGCTGAAGTTAGCTCTGGTGGCCCAGGATGTCGACGAAGCCGATTTCGTCGACATCCGCAAGGCCCCCCAACCAGAGTGCGAATCCGAATCTAGCGAATCTAGGACCGGCACCTATTCCTGGCTGTCATATTAGCCAAGATTAATAAGCCAAATGGTCATTATGACCACTTCCAATCGATGCCTGTCCACAGAAGCCTGTCCACAGAAGCCGGTCGGGCTGCATCGATGCCCAGGCGTTTGGCCACCGCCCGGGCGGTGACGGCGTTGTCGCCGGTGAGCATGACCACCTGGACGCCCGCCTCGCGAAGCGCCGCCAAGGCTTCGGCAGACGTCGCCTTGATCGGATCAGCGATCAAATCAAAAGCGCTTATGACCTGTCCATAACTGCCGCTTATGACCTGTCCATAACTGCCATCAAATTGAAAAGTTAATCCTTGAAACTCGATGGCCATTATGAGTTCTTATGCTGCCGCCAAGATACCCTCGCACCTCCTCCTCTATTATTGAGGCCTGGGGCGACTCGATCATGGAAATTTCCGAGGTCTTATTCAGACCAAGAGAATTGATTGAAGTGCCCAGTCTAAGCCCTCCGCCTCGCGTCAGAATCCATCGATCATGTATAGGCGGAATCCCGCCGGGATCAACTCCCATGATGCATATGTCGATGGCGGGCGGTGCGGAGTCACTGATTCGCTCGCGCCAAAATCTAGCGTAGTATTCATCATACGGCGCGGTGGCTGTCTTGCTTTGATGGCCAAGGCCGGTTACAACCTCTATTCTGACTCCATCTGGGAGAAATGCCGTTAAATAGTACAGGAAATGCAGTTCCTCTGCGGTGAAGTATGGGTCGCAAATGATGATGTAATCCGATACCCGCTCCCTCGCCCATGCCGAAATATAAGCAATGGCCTGAGGGCGGGCCCCAGGACTAACAACGATGGCATCGGCGACGGAGCGACGTTTATGTATATAGCCGCCCAGCGCGCTGCGCTCACCCTTTATGGATTTGGCAATGGATATACTTAGCTCAAGAGCGTCGGCCAAATCGTAGAAAGCGGCCTTTATTGCCTGCTTCTGCATAGGAGTTGATCGCCTAATAACCGCATTTCTGGCAAATAACATCAGCGATGGAATAGAATCCCGCAGCGGCCTGTGGGATGAATGAACGAGTAGTGGTATTAATTTTTCATCGGCGATGGGCGTAATCCTGCGTGCGTTTAATGACCGCAGCAGCATCAAGCTAAATTCCGGGATCCGCTCCTTGAATTCGCCGGATATCTCAGCTCCGGACCTACTAAATTCTGATTTTTGCTTTAGTAACTTTAGATGTCTTTGAAATTTGTATCCGGTTCCTCGGCCTCCCTGCCCTAGATCTGCGGCCTTGGCCAGCTCCGTTCCAAAATGCTCATCGTGCCTATATGCCATGTCGATAATATCTCTCAGCTGACTATCGTGCCCGCCCTCCCTCTCTACCGAGCATTCCATTGCCCTTCTCAAGCATTCTTTGAAGTAGTGAAGTCCAGTTGGCCGATACACATCAGCAATCATTATGTACCGGCTAATTCGATCCATTGCCGAAGGTATTTGTCCAGAAACCTGCGTTGCGGATTCCAGGCATTTGTCTCTTAGCGCCGGGTGACCCTTGATGCACCTAGCAATCGAACACAGGACGTATGCCTTATCTGATAGGTTTGGAATAATCTCGGCCTTAACTTTAAGTGCCTCCCAGTCTGAATATTTTACCAAATCACTTAACGGATAGACTTCCGCAAGACAGGCCAGGACATAGCCGCCGTGCCTGATATTCCTCTGGTCGGGAAGCCGGCGGGCAATGACTTCCTTTATTCGGCGGTGGATCTCATGCTTTTTTAACCGGTCGAAAATATGTTTATTCTGCCTGCCGAGGACAGCTTCGCATATCGCCTTTATTGCCGTATGGAGAATGTAATCAGTTCCGATTTCATCGACAACGGCTAATGCTAGAAGTATTATTTCCCAAGATGTTTCTGTGTTATTAAAATCAATTTCATCGCACGGTTCCCCTCCTGGTCGTTTTGTAATTAATGAATATACAATTTCACCAAATACTGAATCTGCGTTTTCTTGTGGAAGTTTCCGGATAAGGTTAACCGCATATATTTGATTCCACAGGTAAAGCGCAAGTCCGCATTCATTGACGACATGTATGTAAAATGGGTCTGAGTAACCGCTCTCCGCCTCAACGCCGGGAAGGACATGAGTAGCAACTATTTTTTTGGCGCATTCATCTGATCCATTAAGGTATAGCTCTGCCGCAATGCGCCCCCAGAGCACCGACCTAATACCGGCCGATGGTATCCAGTTGACTAAACTTGTAAACTTACCTATGTCATTATCGTCGGGCTCCGTCCCCGCGCAACCGACGAGAAATATTCCGGCAACCTGCAAGGCTGAGGCATATGATTGAGCTAGCCCGGAACCGTAAATTAAATTATTGTTTTTGTGCGCTTCAGCCAGCTTTAGATATTCGCTGGCCAGGGGACCATCGACATCCGCCAAAACAGATGCCGCGCGGTACGCGACTTCAACCTTCATCCATTCGCATTTGACGTTTAAAAATGCCTCGGCCAGCATTTCTGGCATGTTCCAGTTTTTTTTATTCTGCAATCTTGTCGAAAGAGATTTTAATCGACATGCCGCTCGACATCTCTCTTCAGGCGAGGCAATGTCGCCGGCAAGAGCAAAGAGCCTATCTGCAAGTGGCTCCACAGCACCGACGTCTTTGCCGGCTTCGATCCATACAGGTATTTGGTCGAGGACGACCATAATGGCGTCATCCCTATACTTCGGAATAGAAATTCTCCCAATATAATCCAATACATCCCCGAAGTTATTGCCTATACGCTCCGCTTCTATGTACTTCCTAACTACGAGGCAAATTGCCTCGTCTCGACGGCATTGAATGTTTAAATCGCCGCAGATAAGAAGGGCGAGCCCAGGGTTTTCCGCGGCAATGTTCTTGATGATACCCTTGATCTCATCCGTATGTTCCGCTGTACCCGCCAGCAATTCCCCTGCTAAGGAATATAGACTTTCGCACTCATTTTCTGGCCTTAGCCCCAATGGCATTGCCGCAGGCCCGTTCCCCATGGCCCAAGCTGCGAAAAGAGCCTGGCACGAAGCCTTGACTGATAGATCTCGAATCTGAGCGATAGCGATCTGCGTATCTCGAAGAAAATCTTTTGCAGAATTATCGGCCAGTGCCATCAGACACGAAAGCAGCCTTAGCCTTACCGCTATGCAGTCCTCGGTCGGTCCTATTTTTTCAAGCGAGGCAACGTGCGGAATTGCCATGTCCACGGCATTTCTAAGGCGGTCTAAGTCCGTGCACCCTTCGAGGGCTATCAATATGTCCCTATAGTCTCTTGCGTTCGGGGTATATCCGGAATCTGCGATGGCGAATTTTATCGCGTAAACAGCAACATCCACTGCATCCGCGGACGCCCGGTTCTCTTGGCACCACATCCTCAGGAAGAAAATTCTGTCCTTCTGCGACGTGATTGTTTCGGCCTCAGAGATCACCTGACGGGAGGTCATGGGCTTGACGAATATTCTCGCTGCCTGGGCAAGATTCCTAATTTTTGGGTTTTTTATAAGCCCTCGCAGCTTTTCGGCGATATCTGTTGATCCGATCTTGCCCGCCTCTGCACTAAATGCAAATTGAGCGCATGCCAAGTCAGCCCCGGGCCGCTCCGCTTCCCCAGTTGTTATTTGCTGGACCAGGTCGAGGGCTACAGTCGCGTCGATATGAAGTAGATCAGCTGCAATATCCCATGCGCGCTCCTTCATTTCCTTGAAGTTAAGCTCCTTGCAGAGTTGGCGTATTTGCTCTAGTACTTGTGGGTCGATTGCCGTACCACTCTCGTTTTTACGCCTAGCGACGCAAACAAGTAGCTGAAGACGATCTTCTTTAAATGGGGCAGATCTAGCAAGTGCCAAGGCGGCATCACTAGAACCCAAGCTTAGATAAGCATCGACCTCGGCATTTCGGTCGCTGTAGAAGTTCATCTCCCTCACCAGAGACTGCTGCATAGCGAAACGCATGACTCTGGATGCCGAACCCTCTTTCTCGGCGCATTTTAATGCGATTTTTGCTAAGCCTTGAATTGCGCCAGCCGAACGGCTTTTGTCCAAAAGCTCCCCGAACCGTTCCGTAGTGAGATATTCCAGCAACTCAACGGTTCTATTTGACCGATATAAATACGACGAGACTTCCTCGACCTCTGCTTTCGGGTCACTCAATAAGCGGTCTGATATTTTACCGAGCACCGGAAGTCGAAGGCCTTCTAGTTTTTTTACTGCATATTTCCTAAAGGCTTCGCTCGTGAAACGCGGGCGATTTGACACATTCTCGATGAAGGGCAACCCATGCAGCCATTCACCCACTTCCGGTGGAGTAATCATGAGATTTATGGCAATCTCTTCAACGGTGCTTGCTCTCGCCGCGAAACATAAGTGAGCCAGAATCGCTGTCGCCCTTTCGCTTTTTTCATTGACACAGGCGCGCCACTCCATGTCAAAAAAGTTGGGCAACTGCTCTGGCAGCGTTTCTGCGAGAATGTCCGGATTATGCCCGCTTCCAAGCAGTCGCTTCACGGACTCCAGCTTTGCAGGCAACCCGGAGCATATTTTATGAAAAATCCTTGCATGGTCTTCCGTTGCTCCCGCTGACGACAGGAATGCATGCGTCTCCGATTCAGAAAATGCCGGTAGGAGCCAAGACTTGGGGAGTACCTTTCGCACGCCCAGCCTTCCCGCCAGGACCACCCCCCCTCCTCCTAGCAGCACTTTTATTGGCTGCCGTCCAAATGGTATTAGATCGAGAATAAAATCCAATATAGACAAAGAGCCACTCGGGATGTGCTCAGTGCCGTCGACAATGAAAAATAGGGTTGACCGTTTGCGTTTAAACAGTGCTATTACATCATGGATAAGCACGTGCCATGTTGGCTCATCTATTTTTCCGGACCCGCTTGCCTCTCCCAAGAACCAACGTGCCTGATTTCCAAGATCGGCCAGCACGAAATCTGGGCTTAGCTCTGCCTTCGACGCACCTGTGAAGAAAAAACTTATCGAGGCCTTTTCGTGCTTCCTCGCGAACTGCTCTGCAAGTGCCGATTTTCCAACCCCTTCTCTTCCTTCTAGAATAACGACCCCTGATGCCAAAAAGCATTCGGCCTCGATAGTGTCGATGTAAATGTTGCGCCGCACCTCATCTGCCGGAGGGGCGGGCATTGTGCGGGCCATGGAGTACGGAGTGATCAGTTCGGCTGACTTTGCTTCGCTTTGTCGCGTAGTTTGCATTTGCGTCTTTCCAAAAAAAGAGGAGGTGCGCTAAGCTAGCGCACCACCTGCTATGGCCATAACCCAGTGCGGGCTATTTAGCCCGGCGTATCATTCAGTGGTTTGGCTGCCGCTTTTGCGGTCCCTCGCTACTTCGTGTGAAGCGTCAGGGTGGCCTTTAAGTCAAGCTTTGCCCCGATCGCGCCGTCTCCAACCCCTGCTTTGGGGAAGCTGAGCCCGTCGCCACGCCCCCGCACGGCCAGACCGCGAGCCCCCGCGCAGCGGAAACCGCGCTTTGCGCGCAGCCCTTGACTCCGAGCAAGCCGGCGCATTGCCTCGCCAGGAAATGCTACCGGCCTGAACTTGTTTCCTCACCAACACTGCTACCACTAGTCGGCCGAAGATGCCCAGGAAGCCATCGGTGTTCGATCACTGCCAACGATCCGTGATCGATCGCCGAGGGAACCGGCCCGTTATTATTGGCCCGACATTGGCCCGACACGACAGTTATGGACCGACACGACAGTTATGGACAGGTCATAGGTAAGAAGAAGCACGGCCGCTGGCCGGCCGCTGGCCGGGCTTCTTTCGTCTTGGGAAAGGGCAAAGGACATACGTAAATCGGAGGAGGTGTCGTCGGACACGCAATATCGGACGAGCGCCTCAGTCCGCGTGCGTGCTCAGGAATCCTTCCCGCGCAGCCGGAGCGCATTGCCGATCACCGAGACCGACGACAGGCTCATCGCCGCCGCCGCCAGCATCGGACTGAGCAGCCAGCCGGTGAGCGGGTAGAGCACGCCAGCGGCGATGGGGATGCCGAGGATATTATAGACGAAGGCCAGGACGAGATTCTGGCGGATGTTGCGCAGGGTCTGCTGGCTCAAGCGGCGGGCGCGGACGATGCCGCGCAGATCGCCCTTCACCAGGGTCACTCCGGCGCTTTCGATGGCGATATCGGTGCCCGTGCCCATGGCGATGCCCACCTCGGCCTGGGCCAGCGCAGGCGCATCGTTGACGCCATCGCCAGCCATCGCCACCCGACGACCTTGGCTTTGCAGGCGTTTGACCACGTCGGCCTTGCCATCCGGCAGGACGTCGGCCTCGACCGCATCGATGCCCAGGCGTTTGGCCACCGCCTGGGCAGTGACGGCGTTGTCGCCGGTGAGCATGACCACGTGAATGCCGGCCTCGCGCAGCGCCGCCAAGGCTTCGGCAGACGTCGCCTTGATCGGATCGGCGATGGCGAGCAGCCCGGCTGCGCGGCCATCGACGGCGATGGCGATGACCGTCGACCCCTCTTGGCGCAAGCTGTCCATGCGCTGGGTCAGCGCGCCGGCATCGATGCCGATCTCGGCGAAGATCCGGTGATTGCCCACCGCGACGGTGGACGCGCCGATCCGGCCGATGACGCCCTTGCCGGTCAATGAACGGAAATCGTCGGGCTCGCTCAGGGCCAGGCCGCGCTTGGCCGCCGCCTCGACGATGGCCGCCGCCAGGGGGTGCTCGCTGCGCCGCTCGAGGCTGGCCGCCAGGCGCAGCAATTCTGGCTCGGGGAGGTCGCCGAGGGGATGCACGCCGACCACGGTCGGGCGCCCTTCGGTGAGGGTTCCCGTCTTGTCGACGAGCAGGGTGTCGATGCTGGCCATGCGTTCGAGCGCGGCGGCATCGCGGATCAGGATGCCGGCGAGCGCGCCGCGTCCGGTCCCGACTATAATCGACATCGGCGTGGCGAGTCCGAGCGCGCAGGGACAGGCGATGATCAGGACCGCCACCGCGGCGACCAGCGCATGCGCCAGGCGGGGATCCGGCCCGAACATGGTCCAGGCGGCGAAGGCGACGATCGCCGCGACGATCACCACCGGGACGAACCAGCCGGCGACCGCATCCGCCAGGCGCTGAATCGGCGCGCGGCTGCGCTGGGCCTCGATCACGCGTCGGACGATCTGCGCGAGGAGGGTGTCGTCACCGACCCGATCGGCGCGCATGACCAGCGCCCCGGCGCCGTTGACCGTCCCCCCGGTGACGCGGGATCCGTTCTCTTTGTCGACCGGCATGGGTTCGCCGGTGACCATGGATTCATCGATGCCGCTGCGGCCATCAGTCACCGTGCCGTCAACGGGGATGCGCTCACCCGGACGGATGCGCAGGCGGTCGCCGGCGCGCACCTGGGCCACGGGAACATCCTCGTCCTGCCCGTCCTCGCGCAGACGGCGCGCGCGCTTGGGAGTCAGGTCGAGCAGCGCGCGGACCGCTCCCGACGTCGCGTGACGCGCCTTCAGTTCCAGCACCTGGCCGAGCAGGACCAGCGTCACGATCACCGCCGCGGCCTCGAAATAGACCGGCGTCCGGCCATGGGTGAGGAAGGCCTGGGGGATCAGCCCGGGCAGGCCCACCGATACCAGACTGAACAGCCACGCGACCCCGGTGCCGAGCGCGATCAAGGTGAACATGTTGAGGTGGCGATTGACCAGCGACGACCAGCCGCGCTGGAAGAACGGCGCCCCACCCCACAGCACCACCGGCGTCGCCAGCCCCAGTTGCAACCAGCGGATCCACGGTGCGCCGAGCGCATGCTGCAGATGTGCGCTGGGCAGCATCTCGGCCATGCCGAGGACGAGCAGGGGAACGGAGAGAACCAGGCTGATCCAGAAGCGCCTGGACAGGTCGCGCAGCTCGGGGTCGTCGGGCGCCTCGGCGGTCAGCGCGCTCGCCTCAAGCGCCATGCCGCATTTCGGGCACGACCCCGGGTGATCCTGGACAACCTCGGGGTGCATCGGGCACGAGTACTCCAACCGCGCTGCCGCCTGAGCCTCTGGTTCGAGCGCCATGCCGCACTTCGGGCAGCTGCCCGGACCCTGCTGGCGCACCTCCGAGTGCATCGGGCACGGGTACACGCCGGTGGATGCCGCGCTGGTCGTCGCCTTGGGCGTGGCGCAGCCGCCGGATTTCTCCTGCGGATGGCAGCAGGACTGGTGACCGTCTGCGGCAGCCGTTGGCGGGCGCGCAGCAATGAAACGCTCCGGGTCAGCCTGGAAGCGGGTGCGGCAGGAGGCCGAGCAGAAGTGGTACAGCTGCCCGTGGTGGCGGTGCGAGCCAGCCGCATCGGCCGGATCGACGTCCATACCGCAGACCGGATCCCGGACATGCCCCGGGGTGGATGTGGCGAGGGGGAGGGTATCAACCATGGGAGGATCTCCAGAACCGAAGCGGTGCGTGGCCATACCCGCTGACGGGCCAGGCGGTGACCGGTTACACGAAACTCAATGGCCCAGACCTACGCGACTCCTCCTGTGGGGAGCGCCCCGCTGCTTCAGCGCCATCGCACATATGGGCGATCCATCTCGACCTCAATGCTGGTGCGCTGCGCCCGCGCCCGCTGCGGCGGGAAGGTCGGAGCCGAACCACTCCTTGTGCCACGACTGCAACTGCTCGACTTCCTTCATTTGCATTTCCGCCTGCATCTTCGCCAGATCCTTGACCGATTGGGCTGCCGCCTGCCGATCGGCGAGCTTGGCCGCCGCGACCGCTCCCTGGTGGTGCTTGGCCATGTGCATGAGGAAGGCGCGATCGAATTCCGTGCCCTGATGGCGGCGCAGATCGGCAAGATCCGCCTGCGCCTGGTCGCGGAACGACGCATGGCCCTCTCCGGCCGCCGCGCCCATCCCCGTCAGCAGGGCGGTCATCTGCTCGATATCGCGGGTTTGGTCCGCGATCATTTTGGCGGCGAAGGTCTTCACCTCCTGTCGTTCGGCCTTGTCCTGGGCGGCCTTCGCCATGTCCATGCCGGACTTGTGGTGGTTGACCATCATCATCAGGTAATGCACGTCGAAGCCCGCGCCCGTATCCTCGGACAGATGAGCGGCCATATCGGTGTCGCCGGCTGCATGGTGGTGATCGGCGGCCCGGATCTGCGGGATGGCGAGGAGGAGAGGGAGGATCAGGACGCATGGACGCAACACGTGGGACTCCGCAAGGGGGGTGATGATGGCGTGAGGCGATGAGGCTCTACCGCGATTAGCGCGGGCTTGTTCATCGAGCGGGTTTGTATGATCCCTGCGCGTAAGCCGGCATCATTGCTTCGCCCCGCAGCCGGCCGCCTTGCGGTCGGCGAGGACTTCACCACGCGGTAGGTGCGCCAGTGAGAGGGAGGAACCCAGGTGGCGCTGGGCCAAGCGCTCTCTGGAGGCCGGATTGCACCGCAATTCCCTGCGCCCTTTGGTCGACCCTGGCCTGGGGCCTGTGAGGTGAACCTAAATCCGGCAATAGCGGCCCATCCGCGCGATCACCTGGGCAGGGCCCCAGGTGATCCCCGCAAGCAGCGCAGCTGCGCGCCAGCACTGAGGGCGCAGGCGCGTAGCGCCGAGCATCAGTGCGAGAGTGTCTCATCAGTCCGATCACCTGGGCCAGGGCCCCAGGTGATCCCCGCAAGCAGCGCAGCTGCGCGCCAGCACTGAGGGCGCAGGCGCGTAGCGCCGAGCATCAGTGCGAGAGTGTCGTCAGTCCGATCACCTGTGCCAGGGCCCCAGGTGATCAGTCCGACAGGATGTCCGCGCAGGCGCGCAGCGCCGAGCAGACATCCGAGAGGACGCCTTGCAGCTGGGCCACTCCCACCGGATTTCAGCGTTCACCTGATAGGTGAGAAGCTGCCGAGCTACAACCGACGATGCCCAATTGGTTTGAACCAAATAGATCGGCTTCACTACGGAATTGAGGGTGAAGAGGCACCGGGCGTCCAGAGGGAAGATAGCCACGCTAAAGTCGGTATGCCGCCCCGGCCAACCCCGAGATCGACCGTATCGTCGCCGAGCGTGCCGACCTGCGTGAGCGCCAGCGCGCGAACGAGCCGCTGCCGGCGCCCGACCCGGCCGCTCGGCCAATGCCGCACCACCCCATCCCAAGTCATTGCGGACAGCACGCGATGGGCGCCTACATCGGCTATTGGCTGCAAGAAGAGCCCCGGCTGTGCGTCGGCACTATGCGCATCGCGTGTTCGCTGCGATGGGATGCGATCGTGGCTGGCTACCCCGCTCACATCTGGGATCTCGAGCAACTCTTTCTCGACGCCGCCGCGGTCCAATCCGACCTCGTTGTGAATGCCGTCATCGCCCGCAAGGAGGACGACTGGCATCTCGCCCAGACCCGCCCGGTGCCGTGGCTGACCGCGCGTCTGCGCGGTCTGTTCGTGCTCCATCGCCGATCGACGGTCGCCATCGGGGTCTGGTTCGAGGAATTCCGACTCGCCGCTTTCGTCGATGTGCTGCCGCCAGAACTCCAGCCCCTCAAGCCACTCATGCAGAATTCGTATCGTCTGATGCTGGCCTTGCGGACCAGGACTGGCCCACGCTGGAACAGCGATTGGCCGAGCGTATGGAGCTGCTGACCAAGCATTATTGGCGCAATATCGCGCCAGCGGCTCTGGCTGACACCTTTGGCCTGAGCGTGGCGCGTTGGGCTCGCGACCGCGGTCATTCCGTGCGCATGCAGCATGCGTACCTGCCGCTGGAATGGCTCGATGTGCCAGTGACTCCGGCGTAGGCGAGAGCGACCTACTCGGCCTCGGCCCCTGCCTTCGGCGGCTCCCAGCCGTCCTCGTCCGGCTCCCAGATCTTGGGATCGCGCAGGGAGAAGTTCAGCGACTCGGCCTTGCCGTAGTCCATCTTCTCGAGCGTGCCGCCCTTGTAGAGCAGGGTCGGGCGCTCGGGGTCGAGACCGGGCGAGCCGGGTGGCAGGCGCCAGGCCTTGGCGATGAAGAAGCGATCTTTGTAGTGGTTGGAGCCGAGTAGGAACTGGCTTACGGTCAGTCCGGTGCGTTCGCCGATGACATTGCAGCGCACCGCTTTGCCGCTCTCGTCATTGCTGTCGTCGCCGGTGGCTTCGGCCCAGGTCGGCTTCATCCCCAGCAACACCCAGGGGCGGGGGTCTCCCTCGCCGCGCGAGAGGTAGGCGAATTCGACGTCGAACTCGGTGGACACCAGCGCGGTGGTGGTCGGGATCCCGCGCTTGGTCGCGTCGGCGGCGATCTTGGCGAAGTCGACATGCTGCCAACGGTAGACCGGCAGGAACATCGGCGCGATGTACCACGCCACGACGCCGAATAGCGCCAGGATGAAGAAGGTGATGATGCTGCTCGCCGAGTTTTTTGCTTTCGCCATGCGCCCACCCTAGCGCGCCGGCGACGGCGGCTCAACCCTTGACTCAGCGATAGCCGTCCGGATTGCCCTGCTGCCAGCGCCAGCCGTCCGCGCACATCTCGTCGAGGCCGCGCGTGGCGCGCCAGCCGAGTTCGCGCGTGGCGAAGGCGGGATCGGCGTAGCACACGCCGATGTCGCCCGGGCGGCGGGCGACGATCTCGTAGGGCAGCTCTCGGCCGACCGCCTTGCCCAATGCCGCGACCAGATCGAGCACCGAGTAGCCCTGCCCGGTGCCGAGGTTGTAGGCCACACAGCCGGCGAGCGAGTCGAGCTTGCGCACGGCGGCGAGGTGGCCGAGTGCGAGGTCGACGACATGGATGTAATCGCGCACGCCGGTGCCGTCCTTGGTCGGCCAATCCTTACCGTAGACACTCAGCTTCGGCCGCTTGCCCACCGCGACCTGAAGCAGGAAGGGCATGAGGTTGTTGGGGATGCCGACCGGATCCTCGCCGATGCGTCCGCTGGGATGGGCGCCGATCGGATTGAAGTAGCGCAGCAGGGCGATGCGCCAGCCGGCGTCGGCCTTGGCCAGGTCGCGGCACATGTCCTCGATCATCTGCTTGGTGCTGCCGTAGGGATTGGTCGCGCCGAGCGGGAAGTCTTCGCGGATCGGCACCGATTTCGGATCGCCGTAGACGGTGGCTGAGGACGAGAACACCAGCCGCTTCACCCCGCGGTCGTGCATGACCTGGAGCAGGTGCAGAGTTCCGGTGAGGTTGTTGTGGTAGTAGCGCAGCGGCTGCTGCACCGACTCGCCGACCGCCTTCAGGCCGGCGAAGTGGATGACGGCATCGATGTGATGGGCGGCGAAGACACGTTCGAGTCCGGCCTTGTCGAGCAGGTCGACGGCGTGGAAGCCGAGATCGCGACCGGCGATGGCCCGCACTCGGCGCAGCGCCTCGGCATCGCTGTTGAGGAGGTTATCCACCACCACCACGTCGTACCCCGCGGCGAGCAGTTCGACGCAGGTGTGGGTGCCGATATAGCCGGCGCCGCCGGTGACCAGGATGGTGGGCATGGGATCCTCCGCGCGCGATCGTGAGCCGCACCCCCGGCGCTTCCAGTGCGCGAACGCGCCGCCAGAACGTACCCATGCCGCCGGTCGCCTTCGCCCTCGCCCTGGCCGCGATCGTGCTGTGGAGCACCCTCGCCGCGCTATCGGTCCGCTTGCAGCCGCTGCAGCCGTT
>Ga0163154_10004209_pt1 | contig 19088 bp, 13 predicted proteins | sample OliLakLV19MP9P1_FD_148649 | JGI IMG/M metagenome (GOLD analysis project Ga0163154, IMG submission 148649) | Freshwater microbial mat bacterial communities from Lake Vanda, McMurdo Dry Valleys, Antarctica - Oligotrophic Lake LV.19.MP9.P1 | ecosystem: Environmental > Aquatic > Freshwater > Lake >...
TATTTACCCATCGCTTTTTTTAAAACACATACGGTTGCAACCACAGCGTTTAGCCCGGAAGTGATTTTTGAAAGCAGCGGTACCACACAAACCATTAATAGCAAACATTTGGTAAAGGACATCGGTTTATACCAAAAAAGTTTCAATAAAACTTTTCGGTTATTTTATGGAGATGTTAAAGACTATTGTATTCTTGGACTCCTCCCCTCTTACCTGGAAAGAAACAATTCGTCGTTGGTAATGATGGTTGATCAGTTGATACAGCAAAGTGGCCACCCACAAAGCGATTTTTATCTTAATAATTATCAGCAGTTAAAAAATACAATTGAGCAACTGGAACAACAGCAACAACTTACCTTGCTGATAGGCGTTACGTTTGCGTTATTGGATTTTGCGGAGCAATTTCCCATGCCGCTTTTTTATACCAGCGTAATGGAAACCGGTGGCATGAAGGGTAGAAAAAAAGAGATGACGAGGCAGCAGGTACAGGCTATTTTGCAACAGGCATTTCAACTGCAACAAATACAATCCGAATATGGCATGACGGAACTGCTTAGCCAGGCATACTCCAAAGCCAACGGAATTTTTAATACGCCTCCGTGGATGAAAATTTTAATCAGGGAAGAAGATGATCCATTTGCCATTCACTGCAATAAGGATAGCGACATTTTATCCGGGGCAGTAAATATTATTGATCTGGCAAATCTTTATTCCTGCTCCTTTTTAGCGACAGATGATGCAGGCAAATTATATGCAGATGGCAGTTTTGAAATTTTGGGGCGCCTCGATAATTCGGATATAAGGGGATGCAGTTTGCTGGCGTTGTAAAATATTATTCAATGCTGGTAATAGTTCTTGTTCGATAATATAGGAAAACTAAAAAGCCCTCTTAAATTTAAGAGGGCTTTTCAAAAAACTATAAAACTGTTAACCCACTTCTGTTATTTTAATAACGTTGGTAGGTAAATGTAATTCAATAGGCGTGCTGCCAGTATTTACCACAATATTTCCTTTTTGCAGAAATCCTCTTTCTTTCAAAATATTTATCTGGTCCAGAAAAATATCATCCAGACTTACTTCTTCACCATAATAAACAGCTCTTACACCCCAGCTTAAACTTAACTGGTTAATAAGGGTTCTTTCTTTGCTGAAGATAAACAGGGGGGCTTTGGGGCGATAGCTGCTAAGCATAAAGGCGGTGTAACCACTAAGTGTCATTCCCACCAATGCGGATGCATTTACATCTTTGGCCAGTTTGCAGGCGCTGGAGCAAAGCGCATCACTTAACAATGAAGGCGAATGCGGCTGTGGGGTAAGTATATCATCCCTGTCAAAATTATAGGCCTTATTTTCAACTTCCATAATGATTTTACTCATGGTTTCTACCACCAGTGTAGGATAGGCTCCCATGGCGGTTTCGCCGCTCAACATTACCGCATCAGCACCTTCCAGCACTGCGTTGGCAACGTCAGTTACTTCACTACGGTTGGGCTTGGTACGCTCCATCATACTTTCCATCATTTGTGTTGCAACAATTACCGGTTTGGCACGGTGCATACATTTTAAAATGATTTCTTTTTGAATTAATGGAACCTGTTCAATCGGAACTTCAACACCCAAATCACCCCGGGCAATCATGATGCCGTCGCTTTCAATAATAATATCCCGGATATTGGTTAATGCTTCCGGCATTTCAATTTTTGAAATAATTTTTATTTTACTGTCAGTTTTCTTAATAAGTCTTTTTAACTCCCGTACATCTTTAGTTGAACGAACAAAAGACAGCGCAACCCAATCCAGGTTTTTCTCTAAAATAAATTCAAGGTCGGCAATATCTTTATCTGTAAGAGAAGGCATGGTAAGTGCCGAGTCGGGCAGGTTTACACCTTTTTTTGGTAACAAAGTACCACCCAATGTAACAGAAATTTTAACTTCATTGGGGTTAAGAATTTCAATTACTTTCACTTCCATTTTTCCATCATCCAGAAAAATACGCTCCCCAATTTTTACATCATTGGCAAGGCTTGGATAGGATACATAAATCCTTTCCGGCGTACCAACTATTTTTTCGGTAGTGAAGATAATTTCCTGCCCCTCTTTCAATTCAATCCTTCCATTTTCAAGATCACCAACCCTTAGCTTAGGGCCCTGTAAATCGCCGAGGATGGCTATATTATAGGGTTCGTTCTTATTTATTTCTCTTAAATAATCAATGATAACTGTTTTATCTTCATGAGAACCATGAGAAAAGTTGAGTCTGAAACAGTTAACACCGGCTTTAACCAGGTCAAGTAATTTATCGTAAGTAGAGCAGGCGGGGCCAACAGTAGCAACAATTTTGGTTCTTTTCATGGTGTGCTTTATGCCAGCCGCTTTGTCCATTTCTGTATGCAGGTATTTGCCGATATTTTTACTCATGCCCTAAATTCATTGCAGAACTTTTCCACGATAAGTCCCTTATTTAAAAATCCGGTGAAATAATTATAATCAATCATTAAAGAAAGAGGACGTGGGTTGTCTCCCTTTAAAGTTAAGTAGATTAGGATGCCAATATCTTAACAATTTTCATCCATTCCTCACTTATGCGTTGTTTCTTTTTTACAGCTTCGTTCAGGGGTGTGTAATGCATGCGGTTGTTAACGATTCCTACAAATACATTGTACTTGCCTTCAATTAAGCATTCTACAGCAGAGTAACCCAAACGGCTGGCAATTAACCGATCGAAACAACTGGGCGATCCTCCCCTTTGTATATGCCCTAAAATACAAACCCTTACTTCCTGTTGGGGTAGCCGTTCCTGGATAATTTTTCCTACTTCGTTAGCACCGCCAAATTCATCACCTTCTGCAACTACTATCAGGTTTACCAACTTATGGCGTCTTTCTTTTTCAGCCAATTGCCGTATTACTTCCTCGATATCAGTTTTTCTTTCCGGAATTAAAATATTTTCTGCCCCTGTGGCAATGCCGCTATGCAAAGCAATATAACCTGCATCCCTACCCATTACTTCTATTATAAATAACCGGTCATGTGCATCCATGGTATCTCTTATTTTATCAATTGCCTCTACTGCTGTATTAACGGCTGTATCAAAACCAATTGTAAAATCTGTACCGGCAATGTCTTTGTCAATGGTGCCGGGTAAACCTATACAAGGTATATCGTACTCGTTGCTGAAAATTTGTGCACCTCTAAAACTACCGTCACCTCCTATTATAACCAATCCATCAATGCCATGCTTTTTTAAATTATCATATGCTTTTTTTCTGCCTTCGGGAGTAAAAAACTCTTTACAACGAGATGTTTTTAATACTGTACCGCCTCGTTGAATAATATTTGCTACGCTACGGCCTTCCATTTTAAAAATATCATTTTCAACCATACCTGTATATCCACGCATAATACCGAAAACTTCCAGCCCATGGTAAATGCCGGTTCTTACTACCGCCCTTATACAGGCATTCATACCAGGCGAATCCCCACCGGAAGTAAGTACGCCAATCTTAGTAACTTTTTTCTTCATGTCAAAAAAATTCTATTATTCTTTAAATATTCTTTAACCAATTGAATTAAAACCCGATAATTATTTATTTTATAAGGTTGCGGCCAAAAATACACATTTATAATCATTCAGTTAATGTGGAAACTAAAAAACTCATTATGCAATCGTTAACAGGTTGAAAATACGCTCAATTGATGCTCAAAACATACTTAAAAGATAAAAATCATTATGCCTCTTTACCTGTTTCAGAAACAAATTTATTTTTCATCAGCTCAAATACAGTTTCCTTAATTGATTGGGCTGATTCATTTTCGATTGTGACAGCCGGTAAAAAGTACATGTATAACCGGGTGGGCAGCAAATAAAATTTTTTATGTATAGGCATTGCCTTTTGAGTACCAACAATTACACAGGGTATGATGTCTTTTTTTGCTTCTACAGCCAATTTAAAAGCGCCATCATGAAAAGCTTTTAAAGGCTCTGCTGTTCGGTTGCGGGTACCTTCGGGATAAATGCACATGTGCATCCCTTTTTGCAATACCCTATTCATTTCTTCAAAACTTTTTATCCTGCTTGCGTTACTTTTCCGGTCTATCAATACAGAGCCTCGTTTGTAAAAGAACGAGAAGATCGGCACTTTTGCAAAGGAAGCTTTTGCAATGGTTTTATTACCACCAGGTACAAAAGGCGCAGATAAAGGAACATCGAGCAATGCATTGTGATTGTATACTATAACATAGGTTTCACCGGGTTTAAAACTTTCGAGCCCCTTTACGGTCAGCGGGCAACCAATCATCCTAAGCCAAATGCTAACCCAGCAGCGGGAAACCCAGATAAAATAATCCTGCCCACGCTTTTCAGGAAAGAAATAAGACAACATGGAGGGAATAAAAATGATTAAAAATGTTACTACAAAAGAAACCATTCCCCAAAAAGCCCAGATACGGGCAAAAATATCTACCGCAATATTTTCAGCACCGGAACTATTTTTTTTTGTTTTGAAATGCCGAACAGTTTTTTGCATATTGGTTTTAATTAGATTTTTACCCTGCTTTTTTGGGCAGAATAAAACATTGGGTTAAGGCGTTAATAATTTCCAGTCTATTGGCTGCATCCCTTTCTCAGTTAGCAATTGGTTGGTTTTTACAAAATGATTGCAACCAAAAAAGCCCTGGTAGGCGCTAAAAGGCGATGGATGGGCAGCCTTTAATACATGGTGTTTGGTTTCATCAATCAGCACTTGTTTTTCCTGCGCAAACTTACCCCATAACAAAAATATAATTCCGCTTTTTTCATCAGATATTTTTTTTATAACCGCATCAGTAAAATTCATCCACCCAATTTTGGAATGACTTCCAGGTTCGTTGGCCCGTACAGTAAGCATAGCATTTAATAATAGTACGCCTTGTTCTGCCCATTTGGTTAGGTTACCAAATTCTGCCGGCATAGCTATACCAACACTTGCGTTGATCTCTTTATATATATTCATTAAAGATGGTGGCGGTTTTACACCGCTGGGAACTGAGAAACTAAGGCCGTGTGCCTGCCCGGGATTGTGGTAGGGATCTTGCCCGATAATTACCACTTTTACTTTATGAAAAGGCGTTTGGGTAAAAGCATTAAAGATTAAGGGACCGGGTGGATAAATAATTTTCCCGGCATTTTTTTCCATTTTTAAAAATGTAACTATCTCCAGAAAATAAGTTTTGGTAAACTCATTTTTCAATACCCCTTTCCACGAAGATTCAATATTTACATCCATTGCGTTGCAATTTGCATAAAAATACTAAACACATTATAAAAAGGAAATTAAAATATAATTGTTTGACTGGTATCACCAACCCAGCAAAGCCTGAATATAAGATTCAGGATTTTAAAGCCCTTTATTACGTTAACAAAAAACGGTTTAATTTACTCCACCACAAACCAGGTATAAGTATCCGGTTCAATGGTAAAAGTTAAGTTGATAGCATAATTTCTATCGAGGGTATATTTTGCAGAGCGTCCGCTTTTGTCTTTTACTATTGCTGTTTGTGTAAGCCCGGTGTAATACAATGGCAGTTTAATGGTTCTTGTAATTTTATTATTAGTGGGATTATAAAGCATCACAAAACCCTTTTGTTTAAGTTGCGGATTTACATGCATAAACCCATCCCAGTCCCTGCCATCGGCACGGCGTAATTGTATCATATCAGCATTTAGTATTTCCCGGTATTTTTTGTACCAGCTGATAGTACCGGCCACCATTTGCCTGGTTGCTTCATTATCATATAAACGTGGCCCACGATAACAGGCCTGCACACCTGCACCGTAATACTGCACCATTAATTGTTCATAATCTTTCAAATGCTTGCTCAGTGGCTCTAACACAGCGGTTTCATCACCACCCTGGTATTTGGTAAGCGGCACAAAACCCCAACTCATTGAGCCGGTCTTTTCTATTGTTCCATCATGAATATTCTGACGGTTAAGGATTCGCTGTTGTTCCCGTGATAAAGAAAAATTTACTTCCCGGTACCCTATGGCAATTTTATTGGTGCCATCCAAAAAATACCAATCGGGTACATTGATATAAATTCCACTTTCATTAAGCCAGTGATACAAATCCTTTTGTATTTCCATCTGCCTCCATTGCGAATCATCAAAACCTTTGTGCCCGGGATGTGTAGTTGAAGCGCAAACATCACCGGGATAAGGACCATCATTTTCCCAGATATCGAAACCGGTTTGTGCAAAAAAGTATTTTATTTTATCCCGGTAACTTAACCCCCATTTGCTGCCGAAACATGGTGCATTGCCAAAAAACGCACCACCGGGTTTGCCTGTTTTTACATCAATTACATCGTCCTCATCGCTGATACGACGGCTGCTGAAAAGAGAATACCCGCCTAACAATATTCCTTTGCTGTGTGCATAATCACTTAATATTTTCCATCGGTTGATATTTGCAATTGAACTGTCCTCCATATTCAAATGGCTGCCAAAACTTAATATAACCGCTTCGTAGCCGGTAGCCACACATTGATTGATGGCACTTCGCACTTCCTCATCATTGCTGCTTACAAGGTGCATAAAGATTGGGTTCTGTGTGGTCCATGGCGCAACGGTGCGGTACATTTTGCGTATCATCAATCCCCTTCGCTGTCGATCGTAACTGTCCATCAATAACTCATGCGTTCTAACAGATTTAAACAATTCACCTGGCTGCAATTGAATACCGGGGGCTTTTTCAGGATAAATTTCCAGCAGGCAGGGTGTTTCATAATTGTAATTTACCTGAGAAGTATAAGAAGGATCGGTTTTCCAATGGGTGGTCTGATCGCTGATATCATAACGCATAGCATTGTTGAAGGCGTAATTGGTTTCCACATAAATACCATGCTGTTTTTTCATTTCCTCAGGCTTACCTACTACCGCACTCTCTTCCTCAACAAGTCCCAATATTTCATTGATTACCCTGTTAATTTTAAAAGTATTGTTGCTGTTGTTTTCAATTGAAATCGATTTTACAATCAAGGGCAACCCATCATACAATTCGTACTGAACATTTACTATTATTCCCATTAATGAAGCCAGCGATGAGGCATACTTACATATCAATTGTTTGCCGGTAGCGTTTTTATTATTCGTAGCCCAGCGATTGTTTTTCCAATTGATAAAGGATTTCAGTTCACTTACTTTATAAGATAAAAAATGAAAATCGCTGTCATTGGCTGTGTAGTTATCTAGCCATTCCCGTAGCAAGTAAGCATTTTCCTTTTGACCATGTAAGCCGCCAACAGCATACGTTCTGCCATCAATGGTTATAGAAGCTTCAGGCTTAATGGAACGCAATAGTTGTTGTCCGTTTGCAAGATTGGTGTAATCTGTACAAGCAACATTTGGCTTTAAGCGAAATACTCTTTTTAGCAAACCATTGTACAAAATGATATCCTTTCCATCGGCTGATGCATAAACCTGCGCCTTAGAAGTAACAGGTGTTACCAGCCAGTCCTGCAATGCGTTTTTATCATACTGTTTATTCCATACCGGCAAAATAGTTGTTGCAGTTTGCGCAACGATTTGAGCTAAAAAACAAACTAAAAAAAACAGAACAGCAACCGATATTTTTTTCATGAAATCTTTTTAAAGCAATGGAAAAATCAATATTCCTTGTGAAATAAATTATTTTCTATTCACCCCTAAATAAATAAGCTTCTACTTCGCTTAACAACGCTGGTGCTGAATTGCCTGGAAAACTGATGGTAAATTGAGTAATATTCTTCGCCGGAAAAGTGACTATTCTTTTTCTACCGATAGTGGTTCCTTTTATTTCCTCTAAACCTTTATCAGTAGAAAATGTGACTGTGAAATCTGCGATGGTTTGTCCAGGTTGAATGGCTTCCTGCAAAACAATGCAATTAACAATTATTGGCTTCATAAACTTCACCAACACTTTTGAATCTGCCTTATCAATCTTCACAAAACTTATTGCATCGCCATCATTCAACTGAGGTGCCAATGTTGATTTATTTGCTGTAACAACAGATAGTTGTTTGCCCTTAATCAAATTATTTTTAAAATTATCTTCCCTTAACTTCTTAAAACCCATTAAAGCATTGGAATCGTTGTTGCTGATAAGTCCTCTGCCATTGGGTGGAATATTCAATAATAAATTAGCACCACGGCCAACCGACTTTAAATACAAATCAAATAACTCAGCTGGTGATTTAACTTTATCATCCTCCTCCATATGATAAAACCAACCCGGGCGGATGCTGACATCACACTCAGCAGGAATCCAGTTTTTACCAAACCTGTTTCCGACGTTCAAGGTGTCCTGTGGCGGACTTCCTTCTCCCCTTTTAAATCCGGCAGTATCGAGGTAATTCCAGTTGGTGGTTCCTGCAAAACCGTTTTCATTTCCAACCCAGCGGCAGTCCGGACCAATATCACTGAAGATGACCGTTTGTGGTGAAATTTTACGGATTAAATCCTCATAGCGTTTCCAGTCGTACACCTGTTTTTTTCCATTGGGGCCTTCGCCATTGGCGCCATCCCACCACAATTCCCAGATAGGGCCGTAATTGGTAAATAATTCTTTCATCATATTTACAAAAACATCGTTGTAAGCAGCTGTTCCGTACTGTGGATGATTGCGGTCCCAGGGAGAAATGTACACGCCAAATTTTAATCCATATTCTTTGCAGGCTGCTGATAATTCTTTCAGCACATCACCCTTGCCATTTCTCCAACTACTTTCTCTAACTGTATGTGTAGAATATTTACTCGGCCACAAACAAAATCCATCGTGATGTTTGGCTGTAATGATGATGCCTTTTGCACCTGCGGCTTTGGCCAGGCGGCACCACTGCCGGCAATCCAGTTCAGCTGGATTAAATATTGCTGCTTTCTCATCACCATGTCCCCATTCCTTATCGGTGAAAGTGTTGGGGCCAAAATGAGCAAACCAGTAATACTCCATATTGTGCCAGGCCAGTTGCTGTTTAGTTGGAAGTGGTGCCTTATCTTTTATTTGCTGGGCAAAAATTACTGTACCTACAAACGTGATTGCGGTTATAAACAGGATTGATTTTTTCATTTGGATTTTTTATTTTCTTAAACTGCAGCAATTGCGTTAGTCTGGTAAATATTTATTTAAATAAATTGAAAAGTTGTTTGAGATAAATAAAATCTTTACCTGGCAAAACCTGACGGCGGCTTTCAGCCTTAAGGAAAACGGAACAGGCCGTAAGTAGTTATCCAAATTTTTGAAATTCCTCTTTAACAACCGCCGTCAGGGTTTTTAACCGCTGACGGGGTTGTTGCGTTTAATTAACTCAAACATCTTATAAATAAAAATGGGATGTGTATTTAATTCAGCAAATTGCTCATGCAAAATCATCGGCATCACGATATGCTTTTATTAAAGCAGTTTCTCCTTCTTTACCAGGTTTTGCATTGCCATGTTCCATTCCCAAAATACCCTTGTAGCCTTTGGCAGCAATGTGCTTAAAGATATTTTTATAATTCATTTCACCTGTACCAGGCTCATTTCTTCCCGGGTTGTCGCCAATTTGCAGGTAAGCTATTTCGTCCCAATTACTGTCTAAATTATTTATGATATTCCCTTCGTTACGCTGCATATGGTACATGTCAAACAAAAACTTGCAGGATGGACTGTTCACGGCTTTGCATATCAAAGATGTTTGATCAGAATGACGGAGAAACAAATCGTTATTATCACTTAATGCTTCCAGCACCATCACCAGGCCATGCGGCGCAAAAATTTCAGCAGCCTTACGAAGTGCATTGATAACATTGATTGTTTGAAAATCAACAGAAAGTGACCGTTCATAATTACCAGGCACCACAGTCATCCATTTGGCATTACAACGTTTGGCAACTTCTACCGCTTCTTTACAATCTTTTACCATCAAATCAATCCATTCCTGTTTTCCGCTAGCTAAGGAGGTTTTCCAATGCCAGCTGTTGGAAGTAATTACAAACACACCCATCGTCATGCCTAGTTTTGCAAGGGTATCGCCTATTTTTTTCTGTTGTTCTACAGGCCTATCCATCATTCCATTATCTTCTATTGACCTAAAACCTGCACTGTGTGCAAATTTTATCTGTTCAATAAAATCATCTCCCGCATGATTTTTAAACATGCCATCATGAAAGGCGTAATTCAATTTAAAACTTTTTTCTTCCGGCTTATAGACTTTGAATGTGTTGCCTGCAGATGCAGAAACGGCCGAAGTAAACAAAGCTCCACCCGTTAACATTGCCTGCTGCATAAATTTTCTTCTTTGCATAGTTTAATTTTTTGTGCCTTAAATTTACCAACAATTAATTATAAAAACAGCCTATTGTTTACAAGAATATTTTTTGTGATCTTTTTTACAGCAATGGGTGTTACTGTAAAGGCTCAATTAAAGCGATATACTTTTACCGAATCAAAAATGGGTTCGCCTTTTACAATTATTATGTATTGTACTGATAGCCTGCAGGCGGTTGAACTTGCAGGAAAAAGTTACAAACTGGTAGATTCTTTCAACAATATTTTTAGTGATTATAGTAACAGCAGTGAGTTGATGAAATTGAATGCTACTGCAGGTACAACTGCTTCGCCGGTAAAGGTTTCTCCGGCCTTACTGGAAATATTACTGGTTTCAAAAAATGCTTCCGATAAAAGTAAAGGCAGTTTTGATATTACCACAGGGCCACTGGTGAAATTATGGCGCAGTGCAAGAAAAACAAAACAGTTGCCCACCAAAGAGAAGATAGCAGCTGCCAAAAACTTAACTGGTTTTAAGAATGTAGTAATTGATCCGGTTGATAAAAAAGCAAGCTTACTAAAACAAGGCATGAGCCTTGACCTTGGAGGAATTGCAAAAGGATGGATTGCTCAAAAAATTATTGATTTTTTACGTACACAAAATGTTGCGCATGCACTGGCAGATGCCGGCGGAGATATTGCCATGAGTGCTGCGCCGGAAGGCACAAAAGGATGGACCATCGGGGTAAATATTCCTGAGAGGCGGGAGGAGCTGTTAGATCAATCATTGCTGTTACAAAACAAAGCTGTTGCAACTTCCGGCGATGTTTTCCAGTATGTAGAAAAAGATGGAAAAAGATATTCTCATATTGTAGACCCTCAAACCGGCTATGGTGTTACCTTTCAACGTAATGTAACTGTAATAGCAAATGACGGTGCAACTGCAGATTGGCTAGCTACTGCCTGCAGTATTTTACCCGTAAAAAAGGCAAAAAAACTTGCCCTAAAAATGAATGCTGAATTGCTGATTGCAGAAAACAAAAAGGATAAGATTATATTTTACGCTACAAAAGGTTTTGCACAATATTGGAAACCGCAAAGGCAATAATATTTGTTTTGTTTTATTGCTTACCTTTCGTTTGAAAAAATTGCGCCACAAGTGAAAAAAATATTTGTACTATTCATAACTATCTGTTGTTTTCAGCGTATAAATGCACAGGATTCTGCCAAAATTTCTTCAGCCTATAAGTTTGTTATTCCCGGTTCAAGTTTACAACATGGTATGGTACCCATCAGTGCAGGCAATTTAATAATAGGGAGTAAGAGCACCGAAAAAAACAGGAAGGCGGATGAAGGGCCACAACATAAAATTGCCATCCCGGCATTCTGGATGGGTGCATTTGAAGTTAGCAGGGATGAGTTTGATGTTTTTTTTCATGACAATAATATCAGCGAAAACTCAACTGTGGATGCTATTACAAGGCCTAGCCCGCAGTACATTGATTTTAGTTTAGGCATGGGAAAGGAAGGTGGGTATCCCGTAAATAGTCTATCACAATATGCAGCGTTAATGTATTGCAGGTGGCTGTATAATAAAACCGGTATTTTTTATCGTTTACCTTCAGAAGCTGAATGGGAATATGCCTGCCGGGCAGGAAGCACCAGCACGTACTTTTTTGGAAATGATGTAGCAGCACTCGATAAATATGCATGGTATAAAAAAAACAGTGACAATAAATTTCACCAGGCAGGATTAAAATTACCGAATGCCTGGGGCCTGTATGATATACTGGGTAATGTGAGTGAATGGACGCTGGATCATTATGATGAAAATAGATTGGTAAACTGGCAGGAAAATACAGATAATGTTTTTGTTGCATACAATAAAGCACGTTACCCCAAAGTGTTACGGGGCGGTGGTTTTAATGATGAAGCAGGTCAATTAAGAAGTGCGAATCGCTTTCAATCACACCCATCGCTTAACAGAAGAGATCCACAAATCCCCAAAAGTAAATGGTGGCTAACCGATGCACCTGCAATTGGGTTCCGCATTGTACGTCCATTGGCCCAACCGGGTGCAGATGAGGTAAACGAATTTTTTAAACAATACCTGGGGAAATAGAATGACAATGTTTGATCTGTGATTCGTGATTTGTGATCTGTGATTTTTGATTTTGACTTTTAATTTTATAAATATTTATTTCATCCTGAATAATTTCATTTTAATGCTTTACATATAAAAACAATAAACCAATCAATTATGAACAACGATGCTTCCAAATTTTCTGGAAAATCCAGGAGAGAATTTTTATTGCAGGGGTCAATACTTGCCGGCGGTTTAATTGCGGCGCCGATTTTATCAAAAGCCAATTATTTTTCAGGCGCTGATGATGTTATTAAAATAGCATTGGTAGGTTGCGGCGGTCGAGGTACCGGAGCTGCTATGCAGGCACTGCTTAGCAAACAAAATGTAAAACTGGTAGCCATGGCAGATGCTTTCAGAGATAATTTAGATGATTGTTACAAAGCCCTAAATGCTGATGATGTTTCTGACTGGAGTGGAAGCTCGGGAAATTTAAAATCTAAAATTGATGTTCCCGAAGAAAGGAAATTTACCGGATTTGATGGTTATGAAAAAGCAATTGCATTAGCAGATGTTGTGGTATTGGCAACACCTCCGGGTTTTAGACCCATTCATTTTGAAGAGGCCATCAAGCAGGGTAAACATGTATTTATGGAAAAGCCGGTAGCTACCGATCCTGCAGGAATACAAAGAGTTTTGGCAGCCGCCGCATTGGCCAAACAAAAAAAATTAAACGTGGTAGTAGGGCTGCAAAGGCACTACCAAAATTCCTACAAGGAATTATTTAAGCGGAAGGATATGATTGGTGATATCACCTCTGCACAGGCATGGTGGAATAATGACGGTGTATGGGTAAGGCCCCGTAAACCTGGCCAAACAGAAATGGAATACCAGATGCGTAACTGGTATTATTTTAACTGGCTTTGTGGTGATCATATTACTGAACAGCATGTTCATAATATTGATGCCGTAAACTGGTTTAAAGAAGGATACCCTGTAAAAGCACAAGGCATGGGTGGCAGGCAGGTGCGGAAAGGAAAAGAAAATGGTGAAATATTTGATCACCATTTTGTAGAATTTACTTATGCAGATGGCAGTATACTTAACAGCCAATGCCGCCACATACAAGGCACCATGAGTAAAGTGGATGAATTAATGATAGGCACAAAAGGTAGAATACAATGTGGTGCAGCCAACATTATAGATGCAAAGGGAAAGATTTTATACCAGTATGACAAGACCAAAGAAAATAATCCCTATCAAACAGAACATGATGAACTGTTTGCTGCAATTGCTAAAGGCGAATACAAATTTGCAGATGCAGAAAATGGCGCCAAAAGTACCATGACTTCTATTTTAGGACGCATGGCAACTTACAGCGGGCAAATGATTGAAATGGACAAAGCCATTAATTCTGGCCTTGATATTAATCCAAAAATTTACGACTGGAGTGCAACACCACCGATAGTTCCCAATGCAGATGGCTACTATCCGGTTGCTGTACCAGGTGTTACAAAATATTTTTAGCATATAAAGCAAAAATATCAAAAGGAGCGATTGTGTTTTATCAACTACACAATCGCTCCTTTTTCTTTTGTAACCGGCCGCTACTTTTTTTTTGGCAAGAAAAAAGTAGGCGATTGATTCAGGATAAAAAATTCACATCTCCCTATTTTATTTAAAATCTACCGCCATCATTTCACCAACATCAATTACAGTTTCTTTAATCCCAAACCCGGTTCGTTGCTGCAATACAGAAAACCATCTTTCAAAATAAAACCACCGGTAACCCAGTCTTTACTCAAATCAAAACTACCATCAAGGTCCAGGTATTTTGTGTTGCTGCAACTATAAGCAACCTGCAGTGCAGCCGCAATACTCACCATGCTTTCATCATTACAACCCCAGAATAAATCAATGCCGGCATTGGCTGCTATTATCGCAATTTCCCTTGCTCCCCGAATGCCACCACTTTTCATCAACTTAATATTAAAAATACCATAAGGCTGGGGAGAAAAAGAAAGCTTTAATGCGGAGGTTGCATCAATCAGTGATTCATCTGCAGCCAGTAATTTCCGATGAGATTCGTGCAGTGTTGCCAGTTCTTTTTCCTTGCCAACAGGCATTGGTTGTTCAATCAATTCCAATGAAAGATGATTGGTTTTTTTGATAAAATGCTGTAGTTGTAACAAATCATATCCCTGGTTGGCATCTACCCTTACCTTTAAACTGCTGCCAAAATGTTCGTTCAATTTAACCACCCTTTCAATGTCTTCTTCTACATTCAACCCTGTCTTAATTTTTACCACTTTAAAGCCAGCAGCATAATGCGCTTTGGCCTCGTCCATCATGGTGGCAATATCTTTTATGCCAATGGTAACAGAAGTTGGCAACGGATAGGTTTTATGGCCATAAAATTCAACAACGGAAATACCAAGATATTGACAGAATGCATCGTGCAATGCAATATCAATTGCCGCAATGGTGCCCGGTAAATGTGGAAATTGTACCAGTGACTCATCAATAAGTTTATTAAAATGACGGATGTCTCTGCCCACAAATTGCTGCACAAAACCCTGTTGAAGATTGGCGAGTGTAACAGCAGGTGTTTCGCTTACTACTTCTGCAAAAGGATTGGCAGCGCCGATACCGGTGATCCCATTTTCCAATGTTACTTCTAAAAAAATAATCTCCGTATCAACAATTGTTTTGTAGGCAATGGTGTAAGATTTTGTTAATGGCAATTGCTCCAGCCATACTTTTACTGATTTAATTTTCATACAATATTTTTTATCAATGATTTAATGGAGGATATTAGTTTTTCTACGCCTTGCTGAAGCGGCAATACAACAGGCAGCTGTAATTCTGCTTCGTATTGCTGTTGAAAATCCAATGCTTCTGCTGTGCTGCAATGTTCTGTATTCAACGCTACGGCTATAACAGTTGAACCATACATTTTTATCAACTCAATTTCAGATGCCAGTGAATGAATGTTTCCCCATCCCGGCAAATCGTCGTAGTATTTTCTTTTAGGGGCATGAACAAGAATCGCATTTTTTGCATTGCCAGATACCAGCAGCTCCGAGCCACAAGGGCCGCTGGGATTGCGTAAGGCAGATTGTCCTTCAATTAATATTAACGCCGCTTTGGTTTCTTTCCAGCAGGATACAATAGCATGTTCTAACTCGCCGGAAATAAAATCATTCAAGGTAGAATCAACAATAAAACCGTATTGGCCACCTTGCAGCCAACCAGTTTGCCCGGTATAAATCATTTGAGCATTGATACCTTCAGTAGCACATGCCTCCATTACCAACCTGCAGGTAGTTCTTTTACCCAATGCACAATCGGTACCTATTACAGCAATGATGGGAACATCCACTTTAAAAATATCAGCATTCCAGAAATGCAGCTCTTTTCTTTCTTTTGGTTTTCTTACATCAATTAATTCAATCTTGTATTCTTTTGCCAGTTCAACTAAGGAAGGAATATTGATTAAAAAATCATGCAAACCATTCACCAACGATATGTGATGACGAATACAGGATTCCAGTGCAGGAATAAAATGTAGCGGCAATTTTCCACCAATAGTTGCTATCCCGATAATGCAATAACTGATGTCATCAATAGCAGCAATAGCGGCTTCAACATTTGCAAAAACAGGCATGTTGCGATGTACCCCGTCCAATACTTCGCCTGCATCTTTGCCTGCATGCACACTATCAATCACTGCAACTATTTCATACCGATCGGTACCACGAATCAATCCATGAGCTGTCTTGGCATCTGTTTGATGAAGCATGCCATCCGTTATTACAATTGCTTTGGGTTTCATTATTATTTTTGTTCTATTTATAGGTGGTTTTGTTTAATTACATTTCAGGCGAATTAGTGTGCCGAAGGACAATATAATTCATCTTATTTACTTATAAACTCACCAGGATATTTTTGTAATGATTTTTTATCCTTATACACCAACCCGCCATTTACCCACACTTGTAAAATTCCATCCGACAAAGCTTTTGGATTTTGAATATTGGAATTATCCTTCACCGTTTCAGGATCAATCAACACCAAATCGGCATAATATCCGGCTGCAATAACTCCCCTGTTTTTTATGCCGGTATGTTCGGCGGCAAGTGCTGTCATTTTATGGATCGCATCTTCCCATGTCATAATTTTTTTATCTTTTACATACCTGCTCAACACCCTGGTGAAACTTCCATATCCCCTGGGATGCCCGCCATTAGTGCCATCAGAGCAAATATTGGTATGGCCCCATGCAAGAAAACTCATCACATCCTCATCCGACATGGATTTGCCCATGATGGTTTCCACACCGCCCTCATCAGGATGTCGTTTTTGATAATCTGCTGAGGCAGCCACTAAATACAATAATGTTTTAGCAGTTGTTTCATTTCTCAATTTAGCAATGGCAGCTACTGTCTTTCCTTTGTATACAGTGTCTGCTGCAAAACGAACCATCACTGATCCTTCGGGATCAAACAAATGTTCTGTTGCATAAGTTGCAGCATCCAAACTGGTAAAATCTTTTTTAGGAAACAATACCCTCAAGGTGCTGTTCCAAAAATCATAAGGGTAACAATCAGCCGTAATATCTATGCCTTCTGAACGGGCAGTTATTAATGCTGCCAGCAAGTTTGCGGCAGTACCCCAATCATCTTTTAATGCAATTTTAATATGAGAAATTTGGACCGGTAATTTTGCTTCCCGGCCAATTTGGATGATCTCATCTATGGCATCAGCCATGTTGATATCCTCACTACGGATATGGCTGATGTACCTGCCTTTTTCAGCAGCAGTTACTTTGGCCAGTTCAATTACTTCATTGCGGTTACTGTAAAATCCTTCTTCATATTCTAACCCGGTTGAAAGGCCAAGGGAACCTTTTTGCAAATCATCCCTTAGCAGCAGTTTTATTTTTTCTAATTCTTCTTTTGTTGCAGGTCTGTTCAATTGATCTGCACCCATAATTTTTTCCCGGATACTTGCATGACCAGTATAGGTGGCAACGTTTATGGCGGAAGGAATTCTTTTTAATTCCGCTTTGATGCTGTCAACCGGGTCGCTGCCTCCGTCCTGTCCGGCAACAATGGTAGTAATACCCTGGTTCAATGCTGCCAGTGCTTCGGGGTATTTTGATAAGTAACCAGCCAGGTGACTATGGCTATCAATAAAACCAGGAGCCAATATTTTTCCTTTGCCGTCAATTATTACTTCACTTTCGAATGGTTGCAGTTGTCCCACAGCAATAATTATTTTACCCTGTATTCTTACTTGCTCATTTCTTGCAGGTATACCTGTGCCATCCATCAGCTTAACATTTTTGATCAATACAGTTGGTGGAATATCCAACTGTTTACCCTGTATAAAATTTCTTGCCGTACGGATGCCCCAGCCACTACTACCACTGCTGAGTTCAATAATGGTTCGTTGATTTTTTGTATCCCTGTAAATTAAATTGGCAAAACCGCCCCAGCCGCCGGTATGAGCATATTCTCCGGGCCGGTCTTTTTCAATGCCCCAGCCAAAGCCATAAGGATAAGTAGTTCCATCTTTCAATTTTACCGGGTGAAAGGCTTCATCCAAAGTTGATTTCTTTACCAATTTTTCCGTGTATAAACTTTGCTCCCATGTATACAAGTCTTCCACAGAGGAATAAATATTACCATCGCCGGTAACACCATCAAATTGGGTAAGGTCATTCAGTTTTCTTTTATCACCCAACTCCTCAAAACCATAAACATGATTGGCAGGAACGACCGGCATGAGCACATGATACATATAGGTATCTTTTAACCCAAGAGGAACTGTAATATTCTTTTGCAAAAAAACAGCCATGGGCATTTTACTGATGCGCTCAATAATACTTACCAACAGTAAATAATTGGTGTTACAATAATTCCATTTAGTACCAGTGGCAAAATCAAGAGCCGGTTTTTGCAGTGAATATAATTGTATTAATTTTTCATTGGTAAGTGTATCCAGCGGGCTTTTATATTTTTGAAAAACATCAAAGTATTCCGGAATACCGGATGTGTGCGTCATCAGGTTGCGGATGCTAATGCTGTCGTAAGGCAATTCAGGGATATACTTTTTACAATCATCATCCAACTGTAATTGTCCTCTTTCTTTCAACATCAATATACTCATGCAAATAAACTGTTTGGTTACAGATGCCAGGTTAAATGCCGAAGTGGTTTGCAAAGGCTGATTGGTTCGAAAATCAACAATACCAAATGCTTTTTTGTAAACAACCTTTCCTTTTTCGGCGTACAAAATAGTTCCGTTAAAACGATTGGTTTTATAAAGAAGGGTTAGGGCAGAATCCAGCTTTTTAACATCCCCTGTAGATTGCGCCTGTGCCATAACAAATGAAAGAGCGGCAAAAAGAAAGATAGATAGCTTCAACATATTATTCCGGTTTTAAGCTAAAGTTAACGGGAAAAAGGGAAAAGCGTAGACTCAGTCTTTCAATGAATCAATAGAAAATCTTTTGATAAGATTATTAGAAAGAAAAAGACACTTTTTCATCAATATCCAGCGGCTATCCGGGGGTAATTGTAATAAACAGACTTTTGAATTTGATTATAAAATCTCCATAAAACCACAGCACCAGCATTTCAAAACCAGTAATATTGGAAGGCATAAAAGGGAATTTGAAAAAGAAGAAAGGTTTTTTAGGGGAGAATAGTTGTTGAAAAAAGTAGCCAGATTGTATT
>Ga0163154_10004213_pt1 | contig 19083 bp, 16 predicted proteins | sample OliLakLV19MP9P1_FD_148649 | JGI IMG/M metagenome (GOLD analysis project Ga0163154, IMG submission 148649) | Freshwater microbial mat bacterial communities from Lake Vanda, McMurdo Dry Valleys, Antarctica - Oligotrophic Lake LV.19.MP9.P1 | ecosystem: Environmental > Aquatic > Freshwater > Lake >...
ATATCTATACCTCTTTTCCAGAAGGGAAAATACCAATACTAGCTATTGAGATTGGCGGTAAAACAAAAGAGCAACTTCAGAGTGAACTGGAACAAGCTGGCGTGAATACTACTTCTCTAGCTAAAGATATGACAATAAGTCTTGATTTCACTACTCTTCCCGAAGTTCAAATATTGAATACAGTAAGACTAACACTAGACCAAATGGGACTTTCTGGTTTTCCAACAACCGACCAAGTACATAAAAGAGCACAAGAATTGGGATTATATTTATGCCCTGCTGAAGTTGGTCCACAATATAGACTGCAATATACTGATCAACCAATAGGAGAATGGTTTTATGTTGGCATGAAACAAATTACCGACTCGGTTGGCTATCCTAGTGTCTTCCTTCTGGTACGGGATGAGGTTGGTCTGTGGTTGTACGGCTCTTGGGCGATACCTGACGACGAGTGGTATCCTAGCAGCGAGTTTGTCTTCAGTCTCCGCAAAGTCTGAAACTCAAAAACCTCAGACCCTTGCTTCACTTTTAAGAAATCTTTTGAATCTTGGTCTCAACAATTTAACGAAACACATACTGAGATGCACAAAGAATATCTCCTCCATGTTCTCCAATTTGGAACACCTGGATAACGAGTCAAAATACTCAAAGGAGTTACTTCAAAATTCATTCTAAGAGACAGACAACTTAATCTCCAACAACTCTTCAAAATAGACCACTCTTTTAAAAAGAACGGGATTCGAACGAAAAGACTTGATCAAATTAGGCTAAAAGTAGCTCTTTTCGTCAAAAGCTTAGAACCCGAACGCAAATACCTTGAGGCTCTTTTTTTTAGCAAGCCCCATCAAGCTAATCGAGTATAGTAGGCGGGTCTTGGAACAACCGAAGACCTTATGCGGAGGTGAAAGGCCGCTTTCGTATTACAGAATGAAAGAGCGGCATCTTCGCACCTTCGGTGCTCGTGGGTCAAAAATCTCTTTACTAACCCATTTAAACAAAAACTTGGCCGAGCCACATTTTTTGTTTATGCGGAGGTGAAGGGGTTCGAACCCTTGTATCCTTACGGATCACGCTTTCCAGGCGTGTGCAATTGACCACTATGCGACACCTCCAAGCTTTCTCTCAGGAGTGGCTATATCTCCTCTAGAGAAGCTCAATTTTAACACGGCTTCCTGAAGACTACGCCTCCGAATAGCAATTTTATGTGCTTCGTTTTTTTCTGAGAGCCTTTATAATTGTTGTCTGTTGGTTCTCCAGCCGTTCGCCACGCTAACGCTGTGCGGCAGCTCTTACATACAATAGTACAAAGCTAACAGATCAACAAAGGAGCCTATGATGGATACTCTTCGCTATTTAGCCGATCTTTTTCTACACGTTGATAAGCATCTATTGGCACTTACTCAACAAATGGGTGCCTGGACCAATGTTTTGTTGTTCGCGGTTATCTTTATGGAGACAGGCCTGGTGGTGACTCCCTTCCTGCCTGGTGACTCCTTACTCTTTGCTGCTGGTTCTTTGTCTTCAATCGGGGCGTTTCAGATTGTGCCACTGGTTTTGATGTTGATTCTGGCAGCTCTCCTGGGCGACACTGCAAACTACTGGATTGGTCGGAAGTTTGGCGAGCAAATCTTTGCTAAAGATCGCAAGTTCCTAAAAAAAGCTCACTTAGTAAAAGCTCAGGCCTTTTATGAGAAGCATGGAGCTAAAGCAATTGTCTTTGCTCGGTTTGCACCCATTGTTCGCACTTTCGCCCCTTGTGTAGCTGGAATTGCCAAAATGAATTACAGTACATTCATGATGTACAACCTAGTTGGTGGAGTACTCTGGGTAAGTCTTTTTACCTTGGCTGGGTACTTCTTTGGCACGATTCCTATCGTGCAGCACAACTTCCATTATGTGGTCGTCGGAATTGTCTTACTTTCGATCATTCCGATTGCTTACGAGTTTATCCAGGTGAAAAAAGAAGCCAAAGCTGAGCACCAGGCATAATTTTCTGTCTTCAAATCAGTCTGGTTAGCCCCTCGATGGATGGAGATCTTCGGGTATACTTTGAAGATGTCTCAGATTCAAGAGATCAAACAAGCGACTGATCTAGTACAGCTGATTGCCGAGCGATTTCCCCTTCAACGGTCAGGGACCAATTGGCGTGGCTTGTGTCCTTTTCACTCAGAGAAGTCTCCCTCTTTTTTTGTCAGTGAGCAGTTGCAGCGTTATAAATGTTTTGGCTGTGCGGAGTCAGGTGATGTCTTCACTTTTCTCGAGAAGTACGATGGCATGACCTTTGCCGAGGCATTACAGTACTTGGCTGATCGAGCGGGAATTACTTTAACCAAGGTTCAGTTCTCGGCAGAGGATGATCAACGTAAACGTCAGCTGGAGATCTTGAACCTAACTAAGGAGTACTACCACTTTCTGCTCACCAAGCATGAGGTCGGGGAGCCAGCTCGGCAGTACTTGAAAGAGCGGGGCGCGACCCAGGAATCACTTAAAGTCTTTCAGATTGGCTATGCCCTACCGTCTTGGGATAGCTTACTCAAGTATCTGCATCAAAAGAAAAAGTACAACGTAGCCGACATTCTCGGAGCTGGTCTGATTATTGAGAACTCTACTGGCCGGACGTATGACCGTTTCCGTGACCGGATTATGTTCCCCTTAACTGATCATCGCGGCCGAGTGGTGGGTTTCTCTGGCCGCGTACTGAACTCTACTGAAAAAGAAGCCAAGTACATTAATACGCCAGAGACCGCTCTCTATCATAAATCTCAACTCCTGTATGGTTTTTCGCAGCTCTACCAAGAAATTCGCAAAGAAAACGAGATCGTGATTGTAGAAGGCGAGTTTGACGTGATTTCTTCTGCTCAGGCGCACGTCAATCACATTTCTGCGGTCAAGGGCTCTGCGCTCACCGAGGAGCACATGAAGCTGCTGAGCAGGACAGTCACGAAAGTCATCCTCAGTTTTGATCAGGATAAAGCCGGTATTGCTGCGACCAAGCGTGCCATTGAAGTAGCAAAGCCGTATGAATTGGAGCTGCGAGTGATTGATTTTCAGTCAGTGGCTCAAGATCAGCGGAAAAAAGATCCAGATGATTTGGCTCGGACCCAGCCCCAACTTTGGCGACAGCTAGTCAAGTCCACCATCTCGATTTATGAGTTCCTCATCCAGGCTGCTGCGCAACAGCACGACCCACAGACGCCTGAAGGTAAACGGAAGATCATTGATGAGCTGGCACCAGTGATTGGCAACATCAGTCATGCCGTTGAACTCGAGTACTACGTCACTCGCCTGGCTCAGTTGTTACAAGTCAAAGAAAGCATTGTTCGAACAGATCTGCAGCGCTTCAAGGCCAAGAAAATTATGGGCAGAAACAGTCAGGCGATCGCTCTAAGTAGCGAGCGAAAGGAAGTAAGTGAGCAGCCAGTGGAAAGTGATCGCAAGTCTCGGTTAGAAGATTACGTACTATTTCTGTTTTTCCAGAGTGCGCCTGAGGTGACCATATCGCGAGCGTTACTGCTACGGGAATTCTCGTTTACCAAAGTGGGCGTCAAACAGATCATTGAGCAGCTACTGCAACAAAAGGGCGAGATCTCCCTGGCTGAGTTTGCTGGTCGCTTAGCTGAAGACTTACAAAAAACCCTCTTTGATCTCACCTACCAAACCCAGTACCTAGATTTACTCCCAAATATTGATCTGGATAAAGAGTGGAAAAAATCCCTCACGGAACTAAAAGAAATCCAAGTCAGCAAAGAAGTCGAGCAGATCCAAGCTGAGTTGGATGAAATTGATCGGAAGTCACAAAAAACCCCAGAAGATGAGACGCGACAAAGTGAGTTACTGCATCAAGTAGTGAAGCTGCGCTCAGCTCAATCCACTCACCAAAAGCTGTAAGCTGAGGCTTGACACTGCATACCCCCCAGGGGTATAAATAGCTATGGCAACTGACCCCGTTCTCATTCAGCTCAAACGCATTAAAGGTCAACTCGAAGGCGTCATCTCCATGTACGAAGATGAGCAGAGTTGCGTCGACGTAGTACGCCAGGTGATTGCGGCTCGTAACTCGTTGGGTCGGGTGGCACGGGACTTACTCACTGGTGAAGCCACTCGCTGTACTCAGGAACGTCGAGTCGAAGATCTGGAAGAAATCTTAAAAGAAGTTTTTAGAAATTAATTTATTACTACGGAGGAAGTATGACTGATCAAATTACCGGAACCGACCCAGCCAAAAAAGGCGTCGTCCATCTGACTACAGGAGATTTTCAACAATCAGTTTCTAGTGCAGGCATGCCAGTCTTTGTTGATTTTTACGCTGACTGGTGTGGGCCCTGCAAGTTAGCTGAGCCAGTCATTAATAAATTAGCCACTGAGTTTGAGGGCAAAGTCCTAATGGCGAAGGTGAATGTCGATGAACAAAATGACGTGGCCAGGCAGTATGGGGTAATGAGTATCCCAACGGTAGTAATTTTGCAGCAAGATGGGGACAAAATAAAAGAGCTTGATCGAAAGATTGGTTTCCCTGGAGAAGAGGGGTATCGTCAGATGCTCAAGAAAGTTGTACCAGCGTCAAAGGACTAGAAATTAGCAGTCAAACATATTGAGTGCTAACAACAAAGGAGTTCATGCAACAGACAAAAGTGGCAATTGTAGGCAGTGGTCCATCTGGATATACCGCTGGGATTTACGCCGGACGAGCCAGTCTCCAACCCATTCTTTTTGCTGGTGAGAAAAGTGGTGGCCAACTGATGTTCACCACTGATATTGAGAACTACCCTGGTTTTGCCAATGGCAAAAACGGACCTGAGTTAATGATGGAGATGCGTGCCCAAGCTGAACGCTTTGGTACGCAGATCAAAGATCAATACGTGACCGGACTTGATCTGAGCGCCCGCCCATTTAAGTTGTGGACGCACTTTCCTGAAGGATTTACTGGTGAGGCTTTAGAAAATGGCAAACCTGAAGAGTTGGAAGCCTTTCAAACGAAGTTAAAGGCAGAGCCACACGATGTAGAAGCAGAAAGCGTTATCCTGACTGTGGGCGCTCACTCCAAGATGCTAGGTGTACCCGGGGAGTTAGAGTTCTTGGGTCGCGGCGTAAGTACTTGCGCGGTCTGTGACGCGGCTTTTTATCGAGAAAAGAACACTATTGTTGTGGGTGGTGGTGATACTGCGATGGAAGATACGTTGGCGCTGACCAAGTTTGCTGCCTCGGTGCTGGTTTTGGTGCGAGGCGAGAAAATGCGGGCCAGCAAAGTCATGCAAGAACGCGTGATGCAGCATCCTAAAGTTAAGATTCTTTACAACATGACCCTCGGAGAAGTTCGAGGCGAGGGGGTGGTCAAAGAAGTCGAGCTACTCAATACTCAAACCCAGGCCAAATCAGTACAGCCCATTGACGGCGTCTTTATTGCGATTGGACATGTACCCATGACCTATGTCTTTGGTAAACAGCTGCAGCTCGATGGGCATGGCTATATTGTGACTCGCCAAAGCCCAGGGAAAGAAGGCGTAGAAATGGCCCGAGCGGCGATCAATGCGGAGGGTCGAGTCAGCTTCCCCACCATGACTTCGGTTGAAGGAGTCTTTGCGGCGGGCGACGTAGTAGATACCCGCTATTGGCAAGCTGTGACTGCTGCTGGACAGGGTTGTTCAGCAGCGATTGATGCTGAGCGTTGGCTGGAGGGTAGGTAAATGGCAGACGTTTACTCTGACTCACTGGCACTGCACCGCCAATTTAAGGGAAAGCTCGGTGTCCAATCCCTAATCTCAGTCAAAAATCGTCATGATTTATCGCTGGCCTATACGCCGGGAGTTGCTGAGCCGTGTCGTGTGATTGCTCAAGACCCCGAGGCTTCCTTTGAGTTAACCATGCGTGGCAGAACTGTGGCCGTCATCTCGGATGGCTCGGCAGTGCTGGGCCTAGGGAATATCGGTCCAGAAGCTGCGATGCCAGTCATGGAAGGTAAGTCACTCCTGCTGAAAGAATTTGGGGGGGTGGACTCAGTTCCGCTGGTGATTCGAACTCAAGACACTGAAGAGATCATTCGTTTTGTCCAACAAGTAGCGCCATCTTTTGCCGGAATTAACTTAGAAGACATCTCAGCTCCGCGCTGCTTCGAGATTGAAGAGCGGTTGCAAGATCTTGGCATTCCCGTCTTTCACGATGACCAGCATGGCACCGCCATCGTGGTCTATGCGGCCTTATTAAATGCCGCCAAAGTGGTGGGCAAGCCGTTCAGCGACTTGAAAGTAGTGATTGTTGGAGCTGGGGCAGCTGGGATTGCGACTGCCAAGATGTTGCTCGGACTTGACGGCAGCGCTCATTTGCATCAGGTGCAGCGACTGGAAAATGTAGAACGTGTCAAAGACGTAATCATGGTTGATAGCCAGGGGGCATTGTCGCCAGAGCGAACAGGACTAAATGAGTATAAACAAATGATGGTCGAGTTTGGGAATCTGGATCATCAAGCTGGATCGTTGGCCGACGTGATCGTGGGTGCAGACGTCGTGATTGGCGTCTCTGGTCCAAATACAATTACTCAAGCAATGGTGAAGACAATGGCAGCTGAGCCAATTGTCTTTGCGATGGCCAATCCCCTACCCGAGATCCTTCCTCCAGATGCCAAAGCAGCTGGGGCTGCAGTGATCGCTACTGGCCGAAGTGACTACCCAAACCAGGTCAATAATGTGCTGGTCTTTCCGGGTATTTTTCGGGCGGTGGTCGAGTCACGTTTACCCAAAATTACGGCGTCAATGAAGTACTGCGCTGCGCGGGCTTTGGCTGCAGTGGTGGCTGAACCAAGCGCAGACGAGATTCTACCAGACCCTTTTTCACCAAACTTAGCCGCCATAGTTGCTGAGGCAGTTCAGCAAGAATAGGAAACCATGTCCTCAAGTGCTCATCAAAATGCGATTGCCCAGCTAACTCAAGTTGCAGCACTACTGCGGCCGCAGTATAAAGGCAAAGACCTCAAGAACTTTGATAAAGCTATTGCGCTTTTACAAGAACCCGATCGGGTCATTGAGGGTGAACTCGAAGTGACGATGGATGATGGCACGGTCAAGAAGTTCCCAGCCTATCGCAGCCAACATAATAATGCCCGTGGCCCTTATAAAGGTGGGATTCGATTTCACCCAGGCGTAACCCTAGACGAAGTGAAGGCCCTTTCTACCTGGATGACCTGGAAGTGCGCGGTGACCAACATTCCCTATGGTGGGGGGAAAGGTGGGGTAATCGTTGACCCCAAAGCGCTGTCTGCGCGTGAGTTAGAGTCGCTCAGTCGTGCTTATACTCGGCTGATTGCCGAGCACATTGGTCCGTGGACTGACATCCCTGCTCCAGATGTAAATACCACTGGCCAGATCATGGCTTGGATGGTGGACGAGTGGCAGAAGGTACAAACCAGCAAATCTGCTGTCCTTGGAGAAAATCCCTTGGCTGCCTTTACGGGCAAGCCGCTAGAGCTAGGAGGTTCTGAAGGCCGGGAAGAGGCAACTGGGTTGGGTGGAGTGTTTGTAATGGAGAAGCTAGTGGAAAAGCTCTTTAGTGATAAATCCAAGTCTGAAATTACGATCGCTATTCAAGGTTTTGGCAACGTCGGGTACTGGTTTGCGCTACATGCGCACCAGCGTGGGTATAAAGTCTTAGCAGTTTCTGATTCTAAGGGAGGCATCTTTGTACCAGGTGGGTTACACCCAACTGAGGTGCTCAAAAATAAACAGGCTACTGGAAAGTTAGGTGAGCAAAGCGAGAGTCTGCACACTATTTCTAATGAGGAGTTACTAGGGTTGGAAGTTGATATCTTGGTACCTTCTGCACTAGAAAATGTGATTACCGCCGAAAACGCGCCTCAGATTCAAGCCAAGGCAATCATCGAGATGGCCAATGGCCCCACTACCCCGGAAGCAGATGTGATTCTCAATAAGCGAGGCATTTTTGTTGTTCCAGATGTGCTGGCCAATGCGGGAGGTGTGTCTACCTCGTACTTTGAGTGGGCGCAAAACCTTCATGGATATATGTGGTCTCATCAAGAGGTGCTGAAGAAGTTGCAAGAGCTAATGGAGCGGGCTTTTGGACAAATGTGGACGACGCATGCAGAGACGAAAGAATCGGGCAGAATGTCCACCTATATGAAGGCAGTTCAGCGAGTGGTGGATGCAATGATCCTGCGTGGCCGAGCCTAAGCTCTTGATAGAATCCTTACTTGCCTTCGGTACCCACCTAGGGTATATATATAGCAGGAATTAGTCTATTTTTTTGTTGAAAGGATCTTTATGGCAGCACGAGCCCCTCGTTCTCACCAGCCCGCCCCTACCCCTAGGCCCGTAGTCATGACAGCCATGCCTGAGCAGCGCAAAAGCTACGCAGATCAGGCCAATGGACCCTACTCGTTGGGAGCCATGCTTTCTACCTTAAATAACAATGCCGCCCTAATCTTTTTAGGCTTATCAATTCTGATTGCCGGTTTCTTAGCTGGCTCGATGTGGCAAGAAAATCGCATCCTTCGTAAAGGTGGATTAACTGCCCTAGCTCCAGCTGCTGCTCCTGCTGCTCCTGGCGCCGCTGCACCAGCTGCTGCTCCTGCTGGACCACTCAGTGACGAAGATTGGGCTGCTATTCAAGAGAACCCAGCTGGTGTGATTGGAGACAAGAATGCGAAGATAGTCATGGTTGAGTTCACTGATTATCAATGCCCTTTCTGTTCGCGCTACTTTAATGACTCGTATGGTGCGCTGAAGCAGAAGTATGTTGACAGTGGCAAGATGAAAATTATCTTCCGTGATCAAGCATTGTCCTTCCATCCAAACGCGAAGCCAGCTGCACATGCAGCTCGTTGTGCGAATGAGCAGGGCAAGTTTGAGGCGATGCATGATTCTCTTTTCAAGAATCAAGATGCTTGGGCCAACTTAGCAAATGCCGCAGCAGTCACCAAGTTTGGTGAGTTAGCTACTGCCGCTGGTTTGAATGGCAATAGCTTAGTCACCTGTGTCAACAGTGGTAAGTTTAATGCTGCAATTGAGGCTGATGCCGCCTTAGGTTCTCGAGTAGGAGCTAACGGTACACCAACCTTCTTTGTCAACAAAGAGATCTTGGTCGGTGCCCAGCCAACCAGTGTCTTTGAGGCAACAATCGATAAATCTATTTAATCTTTAGTAAAGAAACAGTAGAGTCTCCTGGCTTTAGGCAAGGAGACTCTTTTGGTGAGACATACCTGGTGTATAATATCGAAAATTCCATTTTCCTATGAATCAGCCCAAAACCGAAGACCAAACAACCACAACACAAGCTGTGCCTCTAAAACAGAGTGCCCAGTCCACCAAAATGCACCCAGCCGTCCAGGCTGATTTAGACGCTTTGCTGAAGAAAGCAATTGGGCGCGGCTTTGTCACCCAAGAAGAAGTACTAGAAGCCATCATCGAACCAGAGCTCTACATTGAGGCGCTGGATGAGTTTTACGATCAGATCGTCAAGAACTCCATCGATATCTTTGAGTCAGTCTCAGAAGATGATACCCCGGATGCCCCTTCTGATATCCAGCGAGAGCTCGATGTACTTACCAGTAGTATTGAGTCCAAGGCTGGCACAGATCCAGTTCGGATGTACCTCAAGGAGATCGGCCGGATCCCCCTTCTCACCCGTGAGCAAGAAATTGACTTAGCTCAACGCACTGAGTCTGGAGATAAAAAAGCCAAAGAAAAGTTAACCTCCTCTAACCTGCGGTTAGTCGTCTCGATTGCCAAGAAGTACATCGGCCGCGGTATGACCTTCCTGGATCTGATCCAAGAAGGAAATAAAGGCTTAATTCGGGCCGTCGAGAAGTATGACTGGACGAAAGGCTTTAAGTTCTCAACCTACGCTACCTGGTGGATCCGCCAAGCTATTACTCGCGCCATAGCCGACCAAGCACGCACCATCCGAATTCCCGTGCACATGGTGGAGACGATCAACAAGCTGATGCGCACCTCTCGCAAGCTGATGCAGGACCTGGGCCGTGAACCCACCCCAGAGGAAATTGGCACTGCGATGGAGATGGAGTCAGATCGGGTTCGCGAAATTCTGAAGATTTCCCAGAAGACCACCTCCCTCGAGACGCCAATTGGCGACGAAGACGACAGTTATCTCGGCGACTTTATTGCCGACGAGACCCAAATCTCGCCATACGAAGCCACCAGTCAGCGCATGCTCAAGGAGAACGTCGATGAAGTCTTGAATGCCTTGTCCGACCGAGAATCCAGAGTACTGAAGATGAGATTTGGCTTAAATGGCTCTCGCCCGATGACCCTGGAAGAAGTGGGCCAGAAGTTCGGCGTCACTCGTGAGCGCATCCGCCAAATTGAAGCCAAAGCACTTCGTAAACTTCGACACCCCAGTAAGCGCAAGCGACTCCAGGACTTCTTGGACTAGAATCTTTTGTTGACAGTTGATTTATAGGCAAACCAAATCTTAGGTTGGATTTATGGCCTCTTTCTTGATAAAATGACGACCGATACCGATCCCTGGTAGCTCAACGGTAGAGCAATTCGCTGTTAACGAAAAGGTTCTAGGTTCGAATCCTAGCCGGGGAGCCACGAAGGACGAGAGGCATAAAATGCTATCTTGTCAAAGGGTTTTTTCCAGTCGTATAGCACTATTTTGCCATCAAGCCTCAGGTTCTGAAGCGTCATATTCAAAAGTAGCCGTTTTTCTTCTGGTTCAGAACCCGCAAATAATTCTTTTGCTCGTGAAGCTATCTGTACCAGATATTGAGCGGTCAAGTAATACTCTTCATCTGCCATTTGTAGTTTAGCTAATTTTGCTTGTAGTAGCTTTTGTTCAGCACGGTAAGCATTGCGCTTATCTTCAAAGAAGCTCTTAGTAATACTACCGTCTAGCTGGTCCTCATACATTTTTTCGATGCGGTGCTGGTATTTGTCATATTCGGCTTGGTAGCGAGTGCGTAGTTGCTCAGTAAAGTACTTTTTGTCCTGATGTGAGCCTTTGAGAGTGTTTACAATGTCATCAACAGCCTCTTGAGGCAGTTCCAGCTGTCCGAACACATCCATAAACTGTTTGGTTAAGTCTGGCTCTGACAGCCAGTCTGCGCCGTGTTTGCCTTTGGACTGGGTGCAGTGATAGTAATGGAAAATGAGGCCACTTTTTTTAATCTTTCTCTCTGGTGTAATAATGCACCCGCAATCAGCGCACTGGATGAGGCCACGATAGGCAAAAGATAGGCCTGCAAACTTAAACTTCTTTTTGTTGTAGCTCGCACGAACAGCTGTAACTTTGTTGTATTGCTCTTCTGAGATAATGCGGTCGTAGTGATGGGGATACTCAATACCGTCGTATTTCATCGTGCCACAATAAAAGGAGTTGTTGAGGATTTTTTCGACTTTGCTTTTGGCTATTTTGATACTAAAAATTTCATCAATTTTGTTGCGCACTTCGAGCATTGAATAGCTACCCGTAGAGTACAACTCAAAGACTTTTTGCACGACCGATGCTTCGTTATCATCAATATATATCCAGTTGCGATTGTTGCTTTCATCCTTAGCGTTTTTGTAGCCGTAGGGTGCGCCACTCGGCCACTCACCATTTGCTATTTTGCGCTGGGCAGTAGTGACGGCATCATCTTTGAGGCGGTTGAGAAATTGCTTGGCAAGGTAGACTTTGGTATCCCAGTCGGTAATATCACGACCTATGGTCTTTTGATCAATCACAAGGCGGTCATAGACGAAATGGATTTCTTTTTTGTGTTCACTGCGTAGGTCATCTATGAGTACGGCATCACGGTAGTTTCTGGTAATGCGATCTACACGGTAGGCAATAATAGCCTCCACGTCTGTCTTTGATTTCACAAACTCAATCATCTCGTTGAATTTGGTCCTGATCTTGCGGTCGGCACTCTCACTAAATACAAACTCACGGACGACTTCAAGACCGTTTTCTTGGGCATACTCACGCAAGATGGGCAACTGTATATCTTTGAGAGATAAGCCCTCTTTTTCTTGTCTTACTGTGGAAACTCTGGCGAGAATGACGGCTTTTTTCATAGGTTAGCTGATTATTTCATCATACTTTTCTACAAACTCTCCATTATTATTTTCGTTAAATAAAGGTAGTCCAATTAAGTTATAATCTTTACCTTCTATCTTTAGTACTTTTTTCTTTGAATATTTTTCTGTAATTTCTTTCAAGAAGACATTTTTCCATTCGTCTTTCTCTAAAAGATTATCTCCTTTAGGTTCAACAAAGACTTGATAATGTAAGTTTGTCTTATCTTTCAAGAAGAGTATAAAGTCAGGCTGGAAACCTCGTCCAGTTTTAAAGTCAAATATTTTATACTGCTCTTCGTTTCTCAAAAGATATACTTCCTTATATTTTTCTTGTAAGTTATTGATTGTATCTTGAACAAATTCAATCAAAGCTTTTTCTTCGCTTGTTCCATAAAACTGGTCTACAACATACCAATCTTCATATTTCAATTCATCTTCTAGTCTTTGACTGCCTTCATCTATTTTTACATTCTTTCGCACTTCTCCATTAAAGAAGTCGGCCAAACTATAGTCACTAAATTCTGTACCTTTGTGCGGATTGATATGTTGTTTAAGCTTTGTAAATATCATATCTAAAGCATTAAGAAGTACTTCTAGTTTTTCTTTATTACTAATCTCATCAAAGCTATTTTTAACAGTTACCAATTTAACCTTTAAATCTCCTATAAGCTTTACCCTAAAATCGTCCATTGATTCAACATCAATTTCTTGCTGTAGGGATTCAAATCGTAAAAGAGAGCTTTGTTTCTTAGACTTTACATGCACCGCCTTATCAAAGATATGCTTTTCAAAATCCTTAATCTTTACAGTAAGCGTTTTTCTGTTTGCATCATTAATGGTGAGTCTGACTGTATCAGAATCGTCACTATCAAAATCAAGCTCTTGCTCTTTAATTCCAAGACTTTCTAAATCAAACTTAAGCTCTAGATTATCCTTCAAGTAGTCTAATGATTTTTGCTTTCGTTCAGGATTTTCTATTTGTTTATTTTTCCAAATTTTTACATTCTTAAAGAACTGACTTTCTACAAAATCTCTTTTTATCTTGAATCGTTTTTCTATCCTTCCGTCATTAATTAAGCCTTTTTTCTTTAGCTCTCGTTTTAATTCATCAATATATCTATGGTCAGAATCGCTGTGATAGTACAACTCTTCTAATACTCTCATTTCATGACCTAGATTTTCATCAAATTTTCTTTTATTTTTGATCTTTTCTTGATATGGAAATGGAAAATACCGAACGCCTCGTCCTATAAGCTGAATCTCAGAAACAGTAGTACTTCCAGCCTTTCTATTTCCTTTGCCATCTTTTCCTTCATCTCGTCCTGAATAAAGACGGACAATATCAAATAGATTCAAAACATCCCAGCCTTCAGTTAGTCTACTTACAGTAAATATTGCTCGTATGTGATTATCTTTGTCTTCAAGATTATTTAATAGTTTGTCTACATCTTCATCAATCTTTTCTATTGTCTTTGCCTTATTTGTCTTTGAGTTTGTAATAATACAGTTTCGCTCTGTAAAATTATCTTTAATAAAAGTTATGATTTCAGATTTATTAATACCTTCTTTTTTAATAAAAGTAATTAAATCTAATACTCTTGATTTGCCTTGCTCGTATGCGTCTTCGCCTTGAGCAAACTTTTCTTCAATATTCTTTAGAAAATCAAAATCAGATACCTTAAGGTTTTTTACCATTATCAAAAACTCTTCAAAGTCAGTCTTTGATTCCTCAATAGTTTTACTTCTAAAAAGGATTACTGGCTTCCAGTTTGAAAGGTTATTCCTTAGAGCAATCTTGTGTCTATACCAGCTAAATAGAAGAGCTTGCAGTATCCGTTCTCTTTTCTCTAGTGTAGAAGATAGTAGGTTAATTTCTTTGGTATATCCAGCAGATAAAAACTCTTTCAATCCAAACTTATAAATAGTCTTTGAAGCATATTTATCTACCACTTTTTGAATTTCAGGAATAGTAGCAGTAAATTCTAGGAGTACATTTTTATTATTATTTTTCTTGCCATTTTTATTTAATAACAATTCAATAACTGTATGCTCCCAACCTTTCTTTTCTATTTCATCCGGACTTGTTTTATCATTTAGCTCTGTATGTAAGTCCAGTTCACCTTGAAGTTTCTTTGTATCGGCATTCAAGTGATGAGCCTCATCAGCAAGCATTACAATATCTTTCTTTATCAAATCATCTAGCAATACCTGATTTTCTTTTTGAATATGAATATCGTTATAAAGCTGTTGAATAGTAGTTAATTTTATTTCTATACCTTCATTGTTTTTTGAGAAAGTTTCAACCTTCTTGATGTTAATAGTTTCATCATCTATCACAATCTTGTCTGCAAAGAGGTATTTGTTATGAATACTATCAATAAAGTTATTTTCTGTTTTATAGATAATATTCTTTTGATTTACAAAGAAGATAAACTTTCTGTATCCTTTTTTGTAGTAATGCAAAATACATCCAGCCATTACGAGTGTTTTACCTGTGCCCGTTGCCATATTAAACATCAAGTGAGTAGGCTCGTTTTTACCTTCTGTTCTTTTTTCATTAAGTAAAAGATACTGAAAAGCCTCTCTTTGCCAATCAAAAAAAGAATACTTTAAATTACTTGAAATATATTCAGGTATTTCAGGATTTGGAGCAGTACCAAACTCTATGGCGTTTTTTATTTGTTCGTATAATTCTGGCATACTATTTTTTGCTATAAAAAGCTTTGGTTAATTTTTGATCTTCGGGACTAATTCCATACTTCTTGTCGGCTATTTCACTTTCATTGACATACATTTGATTCAAATCAAGCATAGTTAAAAACATCTTCTTTTGCTGTGGAAGTGTAAGTATTTTGAAGTTTTCTTCTTTGATTATCTTTTCTTTAAAGTCCTTGATTTTTACATTGTAATTAAGGAAATATCTTTCGTACAAAGTATCAAAGAGTTTTACAAGAGCAGGTAAATCTTTTGCATTCTGAATTTCTTCTTTTGCTTGCTCGTTCCACTTTGCAAGCTCAAGGTAGATAAATGAATCATTATCTTTTTCAATTTCTAAAATTTTCTGTACCCTTCCAGCCGTAACCTTTTCGGCGTAGTCCATTTGTTCAGCGATAATAAACCTTCTGTTACCTTCATCGTCTCTATTTAAGTTTAGTACCGCGTGAGCTGTAGTCCCTGAGCCACCAAAAAAATCTAAGACAATATCGTTATTGTCTTCTTCAGTAAAAATATCAATTACATCCTGCACGGCATATATAGACTTTGGATAGCTAAATACTTTTTCACCATTAAATAACTCTTTTAGAGGTTTAGTACCGTGAGAAGATGCGTCATATTTACTATCTACCCAAACACTTTTAGGTCTAATACCTGACTTTATTTTGTCAATAATTTTTACCTTATATTCTCCTTTATTGTTCTTAGAGATTAAAATTTCATTTGAATTAACGTGTTTTAAGAATGAATTTGGTGTTTTTCTCCATACTCGTTTTTTTCCAGTACTATCTATTGGTAATATTTCAATAAAACCAATATGTTTTTTAAGACTAATTTTTTTCTTTTCTTCACTATAATAAATTGGATAATAAGAATTTGGACGTTCTTCTGGAGTAGAAAATCCACCCGTTCTCAGAAAGTCTCTCCACTTGTAGCTGTCATCTCCGTCACCTTCTTTATATTGAGATTTTTGCTCTTCTGATAGTTCAAGAAAATTAATTTTTGGACGATTGGGTACTTTAGCGTAAAAGTGTACATATTCGTGACTGGTAGAAAAATATGAATCATTAGTCCTGCCACTTGGTTTACTCTGAACGATTAAGGTGCCGACATAACTTTCTCTACTGAATATGTTATCTAAAAGAATAGATACATATGCTTGCTCTTCATCGTCTATTGCGACAGCAATTAATCCGTCTTCTGAAAGCAAATCTCTTGCAACCTCTAACCTATTTTTCATAAAAGTTAGCCAACCTGAATGATTAAATGTGTTATTGTAAACAAAAGTATTATTATCTCCCTTTGTATTGTAGGGAGGGTCAATGTAAATAAGCTTTACCTTTCCAGCAAATTCAGATTTTAGACTATGTAAAGCTAATAGGTTATTACCTTTAATAATCAAATTCTCCTGTATTAAACCTGTTTTATCTCGCTTTATTTCTTTTACAGCTTCACCGTTTTTCTTGCTGTCTTTGGTAAATCGTTTCCAATTTACAAGAGCTTTTCTATCAAAAAGCCTATCTATCTCATCGTGTGCTAGTACTTGATTGAAGAATATTTCATTTCTCTTTGCAATCTTTTCTTCGTATTTTCCAGTTTTATCAGAATGTTCAAAGTAAGTATCTGTGCCTTCTTCTGTACTTTGTCCACCTTCTAATACACAGTCTTTGAAAGGAAAATCTAGAACAACCTCGCTTCTGTTTTCAAGAAGTCCGCTATTATCTGAAAGCCCTATTTTGTTTGCGTATTGAGTGTATGAATTATCAACCTTACTTTCATCAAGAAAGAATTTGAAGTCCTGAATATTGAACACATATGCATCTTTGATTTTAATAAAGAATTTTTCTCGTAACTCTTTATTATCAGCAAGAAGAATAATAAGCTTTTCATCAATACTATCCGCAGAATCTTTTACTTTAATGTAATTCAATTCTCCTGATTCAGAATCACAAAATGAAGCTTCCGTTTTTAGTACTTCTTCCAGAGTTTGTTTGAGCTTATTCATATTCATTTTTCCTGTTTTTTAACTTTGTAACCTTGCATAAACGCCTCAAAGTCAGTCTTGTTGATGCGGTACTGCTTTTCGACTTGATACGCAGTTAGTTTTCCCGCCTGTATCCAACGATAGACCGTCAAATACGCCACTTTCAGGAGCTTTGCCACCTCGTTGATGCTGTAATATGTTGTGTCAGTCATAGGTTTTTACCTTTTATCATTATTTATCATTTACTTCATAAAATCAACTAGTCTTATTGGCTGATATTGCTCGACTTGCTCAAACAGTAAGCGGAAAACATCCCTAGAGTCTGGTACTGCAAGTTTTTTCATCTCTTGTTGCAAGCTATACCAAACTTGTTGCCTGTGACGACCGAGCATTTGCCTGAGTGCAGATGCGCCTATTTTTTCGAGCAGGATGCGCAAGCTCACATATTTGAGAGCAGTATCAAAGCGTTTCTCAGGGTTGGCAAGCATAAAATCAGTCAAGAACTTTTCGGGATCATTGGAATAGTGAAGAAGTGGCGGGTAGGCCTGCTTGATTTGCGTGAGATAGTGCGTCAGGACCTTTTGAGCCACCGAGAGCTTGAAGACGTTTTCAAAAGTTGGTTCTAGGTCTAACTGGCACTGTTTGAATATCTGTCTAACTTTTTGACGTTTACCAAGGCGCACTTCCATTCGTAACACCTCAAAAGGTTTTTTGCTGGTAATGGTTTCAAAAAGACCGAGTTGTACTTGGCTATCCTGTTCATAAGCACGTTTAGGGCTAATCTTGGCTTTTTTGAGGTCCTGCAGTTTGTCATAGAAAGCAATTTCGTGCGAGTTGGCGTGAGCCTTAATGCCACTACCGCCGTTAAAGTAGTCAGTCTGGCTGGTATCCAAAATAGCGTTGAAGTTGACCTGCTTGAGCTGTGAGATGTAGGTGTATGGTGTTGTGTAGTCGGTCAGAGCTATATTTTTACCATAATGGACGGCTGAAACGGGCGCACTTCTGAGGTTTTGTTCAAAGACATACACACCCATCTCTTTGAGCTTACTACCCAGTATGCGAATAACAGCTTCAAAGTCGGTGTCGTTCAGCTCATCAAAATTATTGCCAAATAATAACTTCGGGACTGAGAACTCAATTTTGAGCGGGATGTCGTAGCTACTAAACTTATTAAACCGCTTCGTTACCGTGAGACGTGGCTTGTAGATACCAGCTCGCAACTCGGCAGGTGTCGGGTTTTGGGTACATTTCATATTGCCTCTGCCACCTAGTCGGTACCCGCTAGCTTGGTCATAGAGACCACTTGCTGAGGGGCTAAACTTGTCTTTTTCAAGAATAGTAAACATACCGCTATTTAGTGTTAATACTATGGTGTCCAACATACAATTTCGTTACTTTTTCAAACTCGGCAATGACTGATTGCTCGATTACATCTGCAATTTGTTTGTTGATGGGGTAGAAGATATGAAAACTACCCTGAGTGTTTTTGCGGGTTGGATAGGTTAATCGGTAGCCACCTTGGGGACGGGTATAGATGCCGATTGAACTAAGGTGCAAAGCATTGTCTAGTACGAGGCTGGCAAAGCCAACGAGACCGTTATCTGGTCGGACTGGTACTATTTGGATTTCTGAGATGTGGTTATTTGGCATTTTTATCTCTATTGAGCTTTCTTATTTTCCAGACAAGTTTCATCTTTTCAGACAGACTTTGACGGTACATCATTGTTATGTAGTTTTTGAGATTTTCCTCACATGTTATCTGCTTTTTTTTCATTAATATCCTTTCTTTTATCTATTTTTATAAGCAATGCGTAAAAATCTGCGAGTTGTTTAATTTCTGAGGCAGTAAAAACTACGCCTTTGTCTTGACTTTGATTTGATACTACTGATAAGACGTTGCCTGTTTCCATTACAAGCAAGTGTATAAAATGGGGTATAGGACTACGTAGGGCTACCGTAGGCCTGCTGTTTTAAGAGAGATAAAGCGGGTTAATTTGGCTGGTATTGGTGTTGAAAATGAAGAAGTCAGTCACGCCTGTTTTGCTGGCTATGTAGTCGTTGGCACCTTTGACTGCTTCATAGATTTTTGATTTGTGCGTTTTTGCGTCAGGGCTATCGATGCCCTCAATGATTTCAATCAGTTCGTCCCATGACCAGACTTTTTTCTTGGCTTTGTCGTTTTTACTCAAGGTTTCTAGTATCTTGGCTCGGAGTTGGTTTTTCTTGAACTGGGCAACTTTTCCGTTAATAAAAAAGGCACCTGATGCAGAGTCGTAAGTCCAGTGCTTTTTGACCTCTAACTCCTTGGTCTCATCGTCTTGGGTGATAAGTGCTTCACGAGCAAATGCGTGGACT
>Ga0163154_10004214_pt1 | contig 19078 bp, 14 predicted proteins | sample OliLakLV19MP9P1_FD_148649 | JGI IMG/M metagenome (GOLD analysis project Ga0163154, IMG submission 148649) | Freshwater microbial mat bacterial communities from Lake Vanda, McMurdo Dry Valleys, Antarctica - Oligotrophic Lake LV.19.MP9.P1 | ecosystem: Environmental > Aquatic > Freshwater > Lake >...
TTCAGGATCTTTGAGCAAATTCAAATCTTTCTGTCCCTGGTAATAGTTATATAACTGTTTAATTGTATAGGTGGTTTTGACTGTTGCATCTACAACATTGTCTTCTGAAATGTTGACACTTAGCTCAATCGGTACATTTAATAGCATTACTGCTGAAGTACTAGGAAATACTGCTAGTACTTGCAAGCTTTGAACGTGAGCTAAGCCTGGTTGTGAGTCATCCAGGCGCGCCAACATTATCAGGAGATTATCTCGTCCATTCCACTGAGACTTGGAATCAGCACTGAGCGGAGTATAATTGAAGCGCCAAGTATTGATGCGTCCCACACTAACAGCTGTTCCCAAGACTAATAAAATTACTAAAAGCACACTACCGGAGATGAGCATACGTCCCAAGAGCCGATTGAATAGGGGATCGCGCTTATTTGCTTGAGATTTCTTAGGCTTAGATCGGGCAGCTCTACTCATGCAGATTGAAGCCTTTGCTTGCCAATAATTCTTGGAAGTCACTGGGAATTGCTGCAATGAAAGTTTTAGTTAGTCCCTCTGGAGTCAATTTCAATTTTAGTTTCCAGGAATGTAACATCAGTCTTGTGGACAACTCACCTTTATATTTAATATCGCCAACCAAGGGAAAGCCAGCTTCGCTTAAATGAACTCGGATCTGATGAGTTCTACCAGTAAGTGGCTTGGCGATCACCAAAGAGTAATTACCCACTGTGTCTAGGGTCTCTACGTCAGTCTGGGCCTGTTTGAGTGTACTGCCCCGGCTGGAAAACTTCTGCCGATTGAAAGGATCTCGTCCTAAAGCACTTCTCAGTGTGAGTTTCTCAGGGAACTTTCCTTTCACCAAGGCCAGATAAGTCTTGCTCACTTCGCGTTGCGCGAATTGCTGAGAAATAAACCATAGACTCTCTGGTTTTTTGGCTATGATAATTACTCCGGATGTTGGTTTATCGAGGCGATGTACTAGCCCTGCTCTCTCCAGCCCAAAAAAGTCCTCACCTTTTGCTTGCAAATAGAATTTGACTGCATTAGCCAAAGTATCTCGCCAATGTCCAGAGCCTGGATGTACTGTCATACCAGCAGCTTTATTCACTACCATTACCAATTCGTCTTCGTATATCACATCCAAAGCAATCTTTACTGGCTTAATCACAGACTGGGCCTCTACTTTGGCGTCAGCCTCACTAAAATCTACTTCAACCTTATCCCCTGCTTGCAACCTATACTGTGGATAAAAGCATATCTCACCATTTACCAAGACCTGATCGGTGTTAATCAAATTTTTCAGAAAGCTACGTGAATATTTGGGTATTCCCAGAGCCAAAAAAAGATCTAAGCGCTTCCCTATATTTGCAGGGATTGTGGTTAATTCAATTTTAGGTATATGTTTTTGCATTTTAGTTAATAATTGCGTGGTTGGTAAGAATTAGTGACATAATTTGTACGTTGGCGGTAATTTGCTGGACGCCTGACAGAATTGGCTGACTCTGGTTGATTGGGGATGGGAACATCAGATTTAGATTTAGATAATTTAATCACCAATATTAAACCATTGAGCGCAATAAGTAGTGCGTAAATAGTATTTACTCCTGATAAGTCTACTGTGACAGCACTACTGGCGTCAGTGGCGGTGGCAGTGCCGCCGCCGCTATAACTAGCATTTAAATAAACTAAGGCTACTAACTGCATTAGTAAAGTAAAGATATGCACTTTAATTATTGTAATCTCTATAAAATTTACTAATATCAGCGCTATTACTGACAGCACAAGCATTACCAGCGCCGGGCTGGATTGAAAATCAGCTGTAAGATAATTGTTGACTAAGCCTGCTAAAGCCAAAGGCAAAGCAGATAATGCATAGATAATTACCGAGCGTTTAATTGTATATGGATCCAATAAACCTCTCTCGCGGTGAAAGAACCCCAAAATCAAGATTGCTAGGATAAAGCCTGTACCTAATTCTAAGAATAAGAAAGCTCCATCAGTTATTCTAAAGAATGACCAAGGCCAGTTGGCCAATAGTAAGATTTCAGACTCAGGCTGTGTCACAGGTAACAAACTGAAGCCATTATAAACTCGCTGAGAATTAAACAAGATAAGACCCATTATTCTGCTAAGAAAGAAAAACAGCCCCCAGCTTAATAAAATGATATCAAGGCTGCGAAAAATGCTCTGCTTATTGCCCTCGCGACTTAGGAAGCCCAAGCCGGCAAATACGACAATTAAGCCCAAGATTATCGCTAAGATCGTGACGAGTTGTGGCAAGTGACAATATTAATAAATTATTTACAATCCTGAAACTTTTTATAGACACAATCTATGAAATCAACAACTACCGGGACTGAGCGAAACCCTCTTCCTCCAAATTGAATTGCTACTACAAATACATAGTCTTTATTATTATAACTGAAACTACCAACTACCCAAGAATGCGCCAATTCGATTGCTTGACTTTGACCTTTGACTTTTTGTTTACCCGCCTCAGAAGACCCAGTTTTGGCTCTAGGATTACCTGGACTGTCTTTGAGCCCAGCAGCACTCCCGTATTCTACAGCACCTAACATACCTTCTTTGATTATATTCAAATTCTGAGGACTTACCGCCAATTTACTCACGATTTCTGGGAATTCTGGAATACGGACATTCAGGTTCTCATCTTCAGTCTTGGCCAAAATTTGAGGCTTAAGGACATTGCCGCCATTGATAATCGCTGCTGTCGCCACTGCCATTTGCACGGGCGTAGCTGTCACCAATCCTTGTCCAATGGCGGTATTGCATAGATCAGCCAAATACCAAGGCTCGTTCTGAAGCTTCAGCTTAAGCTCTGGGGATGGAACTGTGCCCTTCTGTTCACCAGGCAACTGCAATTTAGTTTGCTTACCTATCCCTAATTGAGCGAAATATTCATCTAGCTTTCTAATAGCTGCGTCATCATCACCAAGTTTACCAGCCATAGCTACACTGGCTTGGCAGAAATACGGGTTGCTTGAGCGGGCAATTGCTTGGGTTAGGTTCAAATTGCCGTAGTCGCGTTTGTCTGCTTCACAGATCTTATATCCACCAGGTAATTCAAAGCAGCCTGACTTGAAAACACTACTCTTTCCGATCACTCCTTCTTCTAACAATGGCGCCGCCATAAAAATCTTGAATATTGAGCCGGCGGGAATCTGCATGGCAATTGCACGATTTAATAATGGATAGCGCTCATCATTAAGCAAATTATTAAAATCATTGACACTGATACCCTGACTAAAAGCGTTCACATCAAATGTGGGATAATTTACCAATGCCTTGAGCTTGCCACTATCAGCTTCCATAATCACCGCGGCCCCACCCAGGGCGTAGTCTTGGGCCTCAGTATATTTCTCCAGATAGCGATACAGATTGTCTTGCCAATCTTTGTCAATTGTCAGGTAAATATTGTCACCCGCTCGAGAGTCAGTCACCACCCAGGATCTAGTTGCTTGCTCCCCAACACTAGTCTCTCTTATGCTTTTACCATCTTGCCCGCGCAAAGCCTGGTCGAATGTTTTTTCTACCCCCTCTTTTCCTATCCTAGCGCGACTGTCCAGGGCAAATTCAGTCTTTTCCTGCAGGTTCACATCACCTAAATATCCCAAGACGTGTGCAAAGGTCTTGCTAGAGCTGTACGTACGTTTAGGTTCACTAGAAATATACACTCCAGGGAATTTATCCAAATCTCCGATATGTGCGAGAAATTTATCATAGGCCACGTCGTTGATTAAAGTCACTCGCTCTCCCACCAGCTTGCCATCGTTGGTGAATGCGCGCTTTTGATAATTGCTAGCTAAGCTTTGAGCGTCGCTACCAAACTTATCGGATAGCTCCTGCCAAAGCTTCTCTAAATCTTTGGTATTTAGCTCAGCCGGCAACACATAGAGATTGAACTGTGGGTCGTTATTGACCAATCGCACACCATTAACATCATAAATCAGCCCTCGGGAGGCTGAAATCCTGTCTACTGCTCTATTTATTGCACTGGCTTGCTTCAAGAATTTCTGGCCATCCAGCAACTGCAATCTAAACGAACTTGCTAGCATAAAGAAAGCGATCAGCACCCACACACAAGTGGCTAGAATAATTTTATTGTGTATTGGCAATTTTGGATCCGACATAAACAGACAAGGCTAAAAGTACTAAATTGATACTAAATTGGCACTAAATAATAATTTCTGCTGAGCGCTGGGTGTGAAAACCGGGCTCAATAAATAATGTTAGCAGATTTAATAACGCTAAATTCAATACGATAATTATTGGTAATGCTTGGAAACTAGCACCGAGATTGAAATTGAATAAAAAAACCTCCAACAATATCAATGCCGAGGTGAGCCATAGATTCCGAGCCCAGATAAATGGTTGCTGTTTGGCAACAGGTAATACCCTGCTTACTGCAGTAGTTAACAAAGCCGCTAAGCCTAGAGATAAAATCGCTAAGCCTGGATTAGTGCCCATGATTAAACTGGTAATAAACAACAAAGCCAAGACTAAGGCTAAAAATTCAGGCCGTCGATAATTCAAATACAACACTATGCTCACTAGCACTGGTAAATGTAATTGATTGAAAAGCCAGACAGAATTGAGTAGCGCGCCAATTATGGCTGCTAGTATCAATAATCCAATATAAAATAGATCGCGGATTCCCATGATTCTATTATAGCTCTTTTATTCAGAGCACTTCTAATTCAACCAAAAACAGCCAGACAAGCAAACGGGCAAGCAAGCAAACAAACAGCTAAACAGGCTGACTAACTGGCTAACTGACTGGCTGACTGGCTAACTGGCTAACTGACTGGCTAAGATTTTATACGGCTATGCATATTTACGCCCCATACAGAAAGTAGGCCAATTGTTTAGCTAAAGCAAATACCTAAATATCTAAATTATCTATTTTAGTGTATATATTTATGTATAGTGGGCAACTTACTTAGACTAGCGCTCCCGAGCATCAGAGAGAAATGCTAGCGTCCAGACCCATTGCCCTACAGGCTTACTCAGGGTATATATCCGACTAAGCAATTTATATCGAATTTATACACTGGACATAAGCTATAGCTAACTTTTGCTATCACTCCACCGGGGTGGTCGGAGGGGGGGGGATTGATTGATTTCTCAGCTGATTAAGGTATGTTGATATGTAGCTTTGCTTTCTAGCTTCTTTGAGGAGTGTTTCCAGGCGCACACGGCCAGCGCAATCTAGGTATATGCACTTCGTTTTTAACCAGGGTTAGACCAGCTGGGTATTTGTTTCTAGATCGCTGGGGTAAGTACGATCAGTCTAGTCAAATTGCGAAGGTCTATCGGGTAGTCGATGATTAATTGCTTAGTTGGAGCTCTCGGATCTGAAACTATTTCTTGAACTGTCCCCAAATACATATTGGCCGGCAGGTTAGAATTTAGCCCTCCAGTAAAGATCTTCTCGCCCACGCTCACCTGCCTGCTCTGCAAGACATCTGCTACTAGCAGCTCGGTAGCGTTACGACTCCGTAACAGACCCAGATTATTATCAGTAGTGCGCACTGCGAGGTTGGTATTATTGTGATTTATGAGACGCACTTGCGCGCTAAATTCTGCCACCTGCACAACCTCTCCTACTGCAATCTCCTCTACCACAACGCTTGAGCTCAAATCAACTCCATCTACTCTCCCTTTGTTGATAGTAATTATCCCGGACTCAGTATTGCTATAGCCTATTACTTGACTGCCAATCGCTTTGAGATTGCGCTCGTAGCGAATGCCAGTTTGTGCCAACAAGCGTTGGTTCTCGGAAAACAGCGCTTCAGACTTGGCTAGTTGCGATTCTAGCTCTAGATTCTTACTGGCTAATGATTCATTGGCATTCACCAGTCTTTCTAAATTACCCAATGCTGTCCAAGATTTCTCTAGGTTTTGACTACGTTCAAATACACTAGTCCTTGCAGGGAGTGTAACGGCACTCACAAAGTTCTTTAGGGGGTCTAAAATACCAATGGCATTGAATACTATTAGTAAGATACCAAAAGCACTGACCAAGAACCAATCCAACCAAGTGAATTCGAAGATGGCATCGGCAAACGAGCTAGTGGTGGCTCGGCCCAGAGTGATTTTGTTGCTCATCTAGTAATTATTCTATTAAAACTAAATCAGTTCATGATCTTTGACTTGGATCTTCTCCAGCAATTCGATCTCATCTAGGAGGATTTCAGTACCTCGCACCACTGCCATGATTGGGTCATCGGCTATAATCACAGGTGTATCGAGGTTTTGCTCGAAGTACTTATCAATACCACGAATCAAAGCGCCCCCTCCTGCTATGACAATCCCGCGGTCCAAGAGATCTGAGAGAATCTCAGGCGGGGTCTTTTCTACTGCGTCTTTCAAGGCATCGAGGATTTGACGTAAGACTATCAAGAGCGCGTCGCGCACTTCTTTCACAGTAATTTTAATTTTCTTAGGCAGGCCAGTATTGATATCTCGACCTTTAATTTCGCGGGTTTCCCCTTCAAATTCTGGAATTTCAATTGCTGTACCAATAGCAATTTTCAAATCCTCGGCCTGTTTTTCGCCAATTAATAGTCCGTACTTGGCGCGCACATAATTGACCAACTCTTGATCCATCTCATCGCCTGCCACTTTAATGGTATTGTCGATTACAATGCCTCCCAAGGAAATCACGGCTACGTCGGTGGTACCGCCGCCGATATCTACTATCATACTGCCAGAGGCGTCTTCGATGGGCAGTCTGGCACCAATCGCCGCTGCCATGGGCTCTTCAATGATATAGGCTTTGCGCGCGCCTGCAGACATAGCTGCGTCCATTACCGCGCGTGACTCTACCTCAGTAATCCCTGACGGAATCCCAATCACCACTCGGGGGCGGATTATCCCCAAGAACTTGGGGTATTGTTTGTGAACTTTACGCACGAAATAGCGAATCATGGCTTCTGTGGAGTCAAAATCGGAAATCACACCATCTTTCAATGGTCTGATAGCCACGATCGATCCCGGAGTGCGCCCTATCATTCTGCGTGCCTCTACTCCCACCGCCAAAACCTCTTTAGTGCGCTGGTTGATCGCCACCACGGAAGGCTCGCAAATGATCTCTCCCAAGCCTTTTATAGATACACGCGTATTAGCAGTACCTAAATCGATACCGACATCATGTGTGATTAATTCCCAGAATTTTTCGATAATTGGATTTGACATCGCTAAATTTTAACATCTCTTGGCCATTAGCAGTCTTTTCCCCCTAGTCAGTCCTAAATTGCGTCATAACTCAGCGGGCAAGCTAATTTGACCCAATGAATCGGAATGTATCAAGAACAGATTATTGACAGCTGCCCATTGGCAACTTATTACCCTCTCGACAGTTTGGCGGTGTAATAATTCTCCTCCTTGAATATTTGACCTGCGACTTCGTGGACATCGTCCAAGGTGACTGCCAGGATTTGCTCGCGCAACTGGTCGATAGTGAGTTGTTCTTTCTCCAAAATCTCTTGCATTCCATAGAAGGAGGCCACGTCTTCGGAAGTTTCTAGTTCAGTGACAATATTGCCTAAAAGATAATTCTTGGCCCGATTGAATTCATCATTGGTGAATTGTCCCTCTACCACAGCAGTTAATTCCTTCTTTGTGGCAGCGATTGCTTCATCTACCCTTTTGGCATCGACTCCCATTCCAATTTGGAATATACCTACGTCAGTAAAACTGGAGATTCGTGAATATACATAATAAGCCAGTCCCAATTCATCGCGGATGACCTGGAAGAGTCTAGAACCAAAGCCTGCACCTAAGATTGCGTTAGCCACTTGCAGGGCAAATCTTTGCGAGTGATCGCGCGGCAAAGCTAAACCACCCAACACCACATGGGTTTGCTCAACTTCTTTTATAATCTCAATATTTCTGGCGCGCCCTGAGTGCTCAGCAAATTCAAACTGCTGGTATTGTGATACCAGTTTTTCTCCACGACTTGGAATTCCTAGGCAATATTTACTAATTTCTTCCTCGATACTGCCTTGCTCTATATTGCCAGATACGACAATTAAGACATTTTCTGCGTAGTAGTGCTTTTCCATAAATCCTAAAAATTGTTCGCGCTTGATTTCACGGACTGACTCAATCGTACCTGCAATATCACCTGCCAGAGGGTTTTCACGGAAAAAGTTAGACAGCCAGCTTTGCGCTACCTTCGATGGTGGACGATCTTCGTACATGCGAATTTCTTCAATAATTACTCCGCGCTCACGTTCCAGCTCCTTTTCAGCAAAAATCGAATTGCGGAACATGTCGGCTAAAATTGCGAAAGTAGGTTTAAAGTTGATGGCCGGGGCCTTGATATAATATCCAGTGTAATCATATGACGTAAAGGCATTGGTAGATCCGCCCAAGGACTCAATCTCCATGCCAATCTGCTTGCTACTGGGACGCTCGCTTGTTCCTTTAAATAGAGTGTGCTCCAAGAAATGTGCGAGGCCTTGCTCAGAAACAGCCTCATAACGTGAACCAACCTTTACCAAGAACATGATAGTCACGGCTTGTGTATCCTTAGATAACACACTTAAACTTTTAAGCCCATTGGGGTATGTCTGACGAATAATTTGCATTGCTTGGGTACAATTAATATAAAGTTTGTGTGAGCCTTTGAAGCTCTAAGCTCAATCCTCTGGCTAGACTTCTTTATTTGCTTTGGAATGCTTATTATCATGGCCTTTAATAACTGGCTCTGCTTCCTTAGCCGCACTTAAAGGCAACTCTGCGTCAGCGACCGCTGGTTTCTCTTCCTTATCAGCTATTGTAACGCTTTCGGGAATGATTGGGCTACTATTTTCAAACACTTCTATCACCACCTCAGCAGCAGTGGGCTGCGATTGCGGCCTGATTTTGCGTAATGAAGTAGTCAGATCTTTAATATTAATCTTAGAATTGCCAACTTGGGCGCGGAACTTATTGAGTAATGATTGTAGATAATTAGCCTTAGCGCTTACAACTTTGGCTTCGGCTTCAATTGTACTGATACTGATCTCTTTATTTTTGTCTTTGCTGAGCCATTCAATATCCACTTTCATGTCCTGAACTGCCTGAGTGAGTTCATCAGGATTAATCTTTATCTGCAAATTGAACAACATTTCATTGTTTTTGCCAATAAAGTTGATCAATGGTACTTGTAAACCGCCTGAAGCGTAACCAGTTTCCTGTTCTTCGCCGACCTCTGGACGAATTACGAAATAAAACATCAACGCTGGAAAGCCTAACACCAAGATTGCGATCGCCCAAAGCGCAGCAGTAAATCTGCCACTATATCTTCTAGATGCATCCCTCGCTGCCCAAGCAGTCACCATCAGCCAAATTGCGAAAATATAGCCTGCGACAATTATGGCTACATATTCGAACTGAATATTCTTTAAAAAATCAAATGAATCTAGTAGCGGATTTGATTGCATAGATTTATCTTAAAGAATAATTAAAGCGGCTGCAACTATTTTTTAACTATTAACTCGACCTGTATAACTACCCTCTTCGGTATTAATCCTTAACATGTCGCCAACATTAATAAATAAAGGCACCTGGATTTTATAACCAGTCTCCATAATCGCCTCTTTGGTAGCACCAGTGGCCGTGTTGCCTGCAACAGCTGAAGAAGTGTCTTGTACTTTTAATTCTACTGATTTCGTAATTTCAATTGCCAAAGACTTTCCGTTCAAAAATGTAGTCACAACCGCGTCACCTTCTCGCAAAAAGTTCAATTCATAACTAATATCATCTTTGAATAGTTCAAATTGAGAATAATCTGCATTATCCATGAAATAAGCCAATTTCTCGTCGGAATAGAGATATTGAGTAGTGCGTTTCTCCACATCAGCGACTTCTACTTTTTGCTCGTTGCTATAGGTCTTTTCGGTGATGGAATTGGACTCAATATTGCGCACCTTCACCCGAATAGTGGCTTGCCCCCTGCCCTTCTTGATGAATTGATACTTTAAAACTACGAAAGTGTGATTATCATCATTAAATACTTCTCCGACCTTAAGTTCAGTTGAGGCTAGCATTGCCATAGTTTTGATTATTAATATTATACAAATGGATTATTTCACACTCAGGGCTTGAGAGCAAAACATGCCGGGAAAGAGAATCGAACTCTTACTCCTGTGAAGAAACTGGATTTTGAGTCCAGCGCGTCTACCAGTTCCGCCATCCCGGCTTTAACTACACAATAGGCCTGAGATATTTTACCTCAAACTGGGGGAAAACGATAATATCTAACCGCTATTTAGCTAGACAATTGACGTCTTAGTAACCATCTTGAGTGTTTTGCTGGGTCTATTTACCAGGAAATACTGCCAAGCATAAAGTAATGCGATGTCAAAACAAGTTGAGACAGCTGCTACAAATTGATTGAAATAGAAGTCAAAGATATCGCTAAAAGCTACTGAGAGTATAAGCCCCAAGACAATTGAGCGCACTGCCAACTTCCTATGGAGCTTAAGTGACGCTAGTCCCAGCAAGATGATGATTCCTACACAGATCTTAATGACAATATTAACCAAAAATAGTATCAGCTCCGTGCGGCTGTTTAAATCTGGAAATATTTGCAAGGTGTTTATCAATTGTAAATCCGAATTTTGTGCCAGTATAAGATTTAGCCAGGAAAGCGCATCAAAGAATGCTGAGATGGCCCTAACAAGTGTGATGACACCCAAGATTACCAAGGCCGCTGGTGATTCGACCAAGGCCAGGAAGCGATACTTAATTTGCTGGTAAATTCTTAAAACACTTTTGGGAATGATACTATCTTTGGCAGCCCTCACCTGACTGGACTTTACAATCTTTCTCAGCGCTTTTGCCAATTCTAAATAATTTTGATTGGCAGGATGCTTTGCGTGAATTACAGTATCCAACTGCCCTAGCATGTATTCTTTTTCATCTTCCTGCAAGTCTGAGCCTACTACTTCCTCCATCCCCTCCAGTACTGAGAAAATTCTTTCTTCTACACTGGGTTTACGTTTACGTCTAAAATATACTGCGATTAGGCAAAATAACAGAAAGCAGAGATAAATAATTGGCGCAGCAGGTCTGAAAAAGTAGTCGTTATTGGCAGTCACGAATTTACCAATTTCATCTATGAATAGCCCCCAACCCAAACCTATCAACACTGCAGCTACTTGCAGATTCAGTTTGCCTCGGTAAATTATAGCCACTGTGGCACCAATCAACAGCAACAAACCACCCCAGAGTAAGTGTGCGACATGTATACCATTCACTCCAAGCTTGGGATAATTCGCCACATCGAGGTAAATACGAGTTGCTAACACGCTAAATGCAAAACTAATGACCAGAATCACAAAATTCTGGCCTGCATCATGACGACGGTGAAAAGCTAAACCTAATCTCGAAAGAATTCTAGTCATATCCTAGAGATACTACATACTCTCATGCAGAGTTTGTAAGAACTCAGCGTTGCTCTTAGTTTTTTTGATTCTCTCGATCAAAATTTCCAGAGACTCAGAATCTTGAATAGTTTCCAACATTCTGCGCACACGCCAAATAGACTGCATTACTTCAGGTTTGAGCAATAACTCTTCATTTCTAGTTCCAGAATTGAGTACGTCAATAGCAGGGAATAAGCGGCGATTGGCTGCTCTTCTGTCCAGCTTGAGCTCCATATTACCGGTACCTTTGAATTCTTCGAAGATGACCTCGTCCATGCGACTACCAGTCTCGACTAAGGCGGTAGCAATCACTGTCAGACTAGACCCATGCCTAAAGTTACGTGCTGCACCAAAGAATTTCTTAGGTGGGTAAATAGCCACTGGGTCAAAACCCCCTGAGAGAGTTCTACCTGAAGGTGGAGCCACAATATTGTAAGCTCTGGCTAATCTGGTGATGGAATCCATCAGAATCATCACATCTTTGCCCTGCTCTACGATTCTTTTAGCTCTTTCAATTGCCAACTCAGCCACGCGGGTGTGATTCTCTGGCGGTTCATCGAAATTAGAGGCAATCACCTCGCCTATTACTGACTCTTCCATATCTGTCACTTCTTCTGGTCTCTCACCAATTAATAGCACCATCAAGTGGATGTCAGGGTGATTCTTGGCCACTCCAGCAGCAATATCCTTCATCAGCCAGGTTTTCCCAGCCTTTGGTGGAGCTACAATCATACCTCTTTGACCTTTACCAATTGGAGCAATCAAATCGATCAAACGCGTCGAAATAATTCCAGGGTCTGTTTCCAATTTAATTTGCTGGTTTGGAAAAATTGGGATAAATTTACTAAAAGTACCTCTGGCTACTGCGGTATCGGGCGATTGGCTATTAATGGCCTCAATTTTCAACATTGAGAGGTAACGTTCGCCTTCCTTTGGAGGCCGAGCTTGCCCGGAGATAAAGTCTCCACCACGCAAGTTGAATCTTTTGATTTGGGAACCAGAAACATACACATCGTTCTCGCCTGGCAAAAGCTTAGTACTTCTAAGCACTCCATGGGCGCCATCATTGATAATCTCCAGTACGCCTTCAGTAAAAATATTGCCGCCAAGCTTGGTTTGTTTCTCTAAGATCTTGATAATCAATTCTTTTTTTTGATAGTCGCTTCCGTTCTCAATACTCAGATCTAATGCGAGTTTACGTAGTTCTGCCAGAGACTTTTCATCTAATTCTTTTAAGGACATTGTATTTACTGCCCTGTCTTGGTAATCATTCTTTCTAGGCAACCCTGTATGTGCTGCTGATGTTGCTGCATTATTGTTAGCGATGTTATTAGGATTATTATTGGCGTTGCTGTTACTATTACCACTTTTATTGTTATCTGTATTTCTATACTTAGAGGCAGAGTAATTCGTTGATCTTGGTGTTGAAAGAGAGTTATTGACTTTAAGATTTGTCACTCTTTTCAATCCCCCACTAGCCGCAAAAGGTCTTGGCGCTGATGCAGAAACAGGGGCTTCTACAACTGGAATAGAAACTATCGGATTAGTCTCGGTTCTGGTCTCAATTGGAGTCTCAATTGGAGTCTCAATGGGCTTGATTACTTCGGGGGCGTTCACTATTTCTAACGGTTGTATCGCTTCAGATGCAGCTTTGGGAATAGAAACAGGTTTTAATGCAGATGCTGATTTAGTAGATTTACGCACGGTAGCTACTTTACTAGTTTTAGTCTCTTTAAGGGCGGTCATGGGATAAGGGGGGGGTTAAGTTAAACGTTAAATAAATGAATTTAATTTGGCTGCGCTGGAAAATGAGAGAATTTAGAACCAATTTTCTGATTGGGATGCTAAATTATAGGTTAGATTTGCGCTACTGTCAAATAATTATCTATACCGATGTTAGCTATCTACTTCTGTATCGGACAATGTTTGCAGTACAATATCAGTTTCTGGCTCTACTTTCTTTTCCTTGATTGGCACAGTTTCTTTTACAGTGGGATAGTCTGGGTGCGCCCAGAATTTACCAAACTTGCCTGCACGAAACAGGAAGTCTCTGCCGTCTTTTGTAAGCGGTGGAGCGCCATACAATTCTCTCAACTTATGTGGCAGTAAGACTAGTGGCTTAGCATCCTTTACTTTGGGGTAATCCGGATGCGCCCAGAATTTACCGAATTTACCACGTTTCAGCAAATAAGGTTTCCCCTCTTCGCTAAGTGGCGCAGTCTCATAGGTCGACTTGAACTCTTCTGCGTCCGCCTCAGCTTCAATCTCCTCCTTAGTTTCACCAGACTCACTGAGTATCCCTTTGCACTCGGGGAATCTACTGCAGCTATAAAACCTACCAAATCTACCCAATTTCAAAAGCATTTTGGCTTCACAGACAGGACATTTGATATTATCAGGTGCATCTGCGAGCACTGTAAAATCCTCACGGTTGATATCAGCCTCTTTAGACACAAGCTTTTCTGCAAATGGCTTATAAAATCTAGCCAAAAATTCCTGCCAATCTACTTCGCCGTTGGCAATTTTGTCCAAATCATCTTCCATATTTGCAGTAAAATCTCTGTCAACAATCTCCGAGAAATGCTTAGCCAGCAGTTTGATCACTACGAAAGCAGTATCAGTGGGTTTAAAGTAACCGTTTTCTTTTTCTACATATTTGCGCGCTTGAATCGTGGAGATAATGGGTGCGTAGGTCGATGGTCTTCCGATCCCATATTTTTCCAATTCTTTGACCAAGGTTGCTTCGGAGAACCTTGCGGGTGGCTGCGTGTAGTGCTGACTTGCCAATAATTGACCTAAATTCAATTCCTGCCCTTTAGCTAATTTAGGCAAAACGTACTCACTGACTTTTTCGGGATACACTTCTAAATAACCTGGGAATACAACTCTTTGACCATTAGCCCTAAACTCAAAGACTTTAGATTGTGCACTTAATTCAATTGTGGCTGTGACGTTTTGCAGTTGAGCCGATACCAACTGTGAAGCCAGAGCCCTTTGCCAAATAAGCCTATACAGTTTCTGCTGATCTAACTCTAGCTTATTGAATTGCTTACTATCTAAATCGGCATTAAAATTGGCTGGACGGATAGCCTCGTGAGCTTCCTGGGCTACCTTTATCTTTGTACGGTAAATGTTTGGCTTAACAGGTAGGAATTTTTCCCCCAAGTTCTTAGTTGCATAGTCTCGTGCTTGTCCCAAAGCCTGCTGAGAAAGATTAGTTGAGTCAGTACGCATATAACTAATCAACCCAGACTCATATAGTTTCTGTGCTAAGGTCATTGTTTTCTTGGCACTAAAGCCTAGCCAATTGGCCGCTGTCTGCTGCAATGTGCTGGTAGTAAAAGGTGCTTTAGGATTACGCGCAGTCAACTTTTCTTGTACATTAGTTAATATCCACTGAGATCCCTCCAAACTTTCCACAATCTTAGTCACTGACTTTTCATCTTTCGCATCCAGTTTGGCTCCTGAAACCTTTGTAAGATTGAACTTTATCTGACCCTCTGGCAAACCTGGCAAGTCTTCTCTTTGTGCTTCAGTAAATAGTTTTGCGGCTTTTTCGGCAATTTTAGATTCAGATAAATATGCAAAAATATCCCAGTATTCCTCTGCTACAAATTTTTCTCGTTCATGCTCCCTATCCACGATAAATTTGACTGCCACTGACTGTACTCTGCCCGCAGATAATCCAAACATGATCTTTTTCCAGAGAAGTGGTGAAAGCTTGTAACCCACCAATCTATCCAATACACGTCTAGTTTGCTGGGCATTGAGTAAGTTCAAATCTAAGTCTCTTGGAGCTTTTAAGGCTGCTTGCACTGCCTCCTTGGTAATTTCAGTGAAAACAATTCTCTGCAAAGGCTTGCCTTTCTTGAGTTTCTTTCCATTTAACCCTATTGCACCGAGTTTATTGGCTACATGCCAACCAATCGCCTCTCCTTCTCTATCAGGGTCTGAGGCAATAATTAGCATATCTTTGTCAACTAAAGCTCTTTTCAATTCTGTAATAACTTTTTGCTTCCCAGGCACTACAGCATAATCAGGCTTAAACTCGTCGTCTACATCTACACCCAGCCCTGATTTTGGTAAGTCAACAATATGACCTTTAGAGGCTTTGACTGTGTAGCCTTTGCCTAGGTATTTTTCAATAGTCTTGGCTTTAGCTGGTGATTCTACTATTACAAGTGCAGACATTTCTCAAGCAGCAAATTAAACTAAATACACTAAAAGTCATTCTAGCAGACTCTAACTTATTAGAGCAGAATTACGCAACTGATAACTTGCCGTAATCATCCTGCTTCAAAATTCCTGCAATCTGCATTTTCGCAAGGGTAACATTAAGTCTAGTATTATTCAAGCTAGAAGTACCAAATTCGCTGCGTTCTTCAAATTGCAAGACGTCTAAAAGTGCGCTGATGCCTATAACACCTTGATTTATAAAAGTAATAATTTTCCTTTCAAAGTCTGATAAAGATTTCCAGTCATAATTCTTTGTCTTTGGCAATTTAGAGGCAACTTCTTGGAGGTCACTATTCTGAGATACAACTGGCGCAAAGCCTAGGTCCTGGCGCAGTTGACTATAAGTAATACTCAGAGGCTGGGCCTTAAAACGTTCATACAATAGTTGGGTGCCTAAGAAACTTGATAGACCTGGATCACCTAGATTTACGTATATCTGCCTATTTTCACGCAGAGTTAGATCTGCAGTAATCAAAGCCCCACTTTTCACTGGGGCCTCCATGATTGCAGTCACTTGTGAAAGCCCCGCAATAATTCTATTTCTGCGAGCAAAATCGAATTTAGTCAAAATCTCCGGTTGTTCGCTGGGCGCAGTCTCGCTTAATAATAGTCCTCCCTGCCTTACGATCTCCCTTGCTAGAGCTATGTTACGGCGCGGATAGACTTGAGTCAATGATTTTGGCAATACAGCAATCGTGGGGACTTTAAGTCTCAGGCTGGCTTCATGCACACAGGTGTCTATTCCCCTGGCAAGGCCACTGACAGTTACTAAGCCAACTTCTCGGCAGAACTCCACAAGTCTAAGCGTCTCTTTTTTTCCCAATAGACTAAATTCTCTAGTACCCACGATGCTGATTGCTTTAGCGCGCAGCAGATCCAGATTGCCTTGGGCGTAAAGCCATTTAGGTGGATCGTATGTGCTACGCAACAGCTCAGGGTATTCTGAACCATTCTGCCAAATTATTGATATCTCTCTTGGCAATTTGGGTAATTCAGGCACTCCCCCAATTGAGTTAATGATCCCTTCAATAATACTGATCACTTCTGTCCGGAAACCTGCTTCAAGCAGCCCCTGCTTTAGATTTGTATTTTTGAAGATAACCTCCAACAATTTCTTATATCCAACAGTGCCAAGCCCTGGAATATTTCCTAGAGAAAAACTTAGTTCGTTTGAGATTTTCATAATTTTTATTAATTCTATTGCTAGTATATTGCTAATTTATTGCCAGTTTAGTGCTAGCGAGAAGTAATTAATTTATAGCCATGTCCGTTGGTATAGAAGCTGATAGTGCCATGCAAATCGTTGCGCAGGACTCTTGTGCCAGTGGCGCTCAGATTACTTAGGACTTCTGCATGAGGATGGCCGTAAGTATTAGCTTTGCCCAGCTGAATGACACCTAGTGCTGGTTGTAACTTTTGCAAAAACTGCAGACTAGTACTAGTCTTGCTTCCGTGATGGCCTACTTTTAAAATATCAACTCTTTTCCCACCTAGAGCCTTCAGTGTCAATTCCTCTTCCTTAATAGGTAGATCAGCACCTGCGTACATACTAAACTCAGCATACTCCAAGAAAATCGCAATCGAGTAAGGGTTAGTCTCATTAACATCAGCCTCAGGTGGATCCCCTGGCCATAGAAAGGTGATTCTCACACAACAGCCTATGTTGAAGCTATCTCCAGCGATTACAGCCATTGTCGGAACTGAACGGGCTCTGATAGCCTCCAGGAAGGCAGTGTACCCGGCGCTTGGATGATTAATGTGGTTGTAGATTACTTTTGAAGGATTATATTGTTTAATGACCTCAGCAAACCCAGTCACATGGTCGCCGTCAGGATGAGTTGATAACAAAATATCTACATTCTCCCCTAACCTCAGCTGTTCTTTCAAACGACTAATCACACTGCTATCCCTGCCTGAATCCACAAGCATTGTGACTTTATCAGGGGTTCTCACCAAAAAGCTATCTCCCTGACCAACATCCAGAAACTTTACCTCCAGAAGTCTTTCAGCCTCATAGACATAGCTTGTGTAGGCAAACACATTCAGTCCAGTTACTAACAGCAAACTTAAATTAATAAGCAAACGCCATTGCCGGCTCAAATTTGGCATAATTCTTACACTTTAAATAAAAGTAGGCACTGATCATGGTAATAAATATTGCCCAGATGAAATTGGCCAGATTGGTTTCTGCTAAAACATTGAGCTCAATGAAACTTAAACTGTGCAATAGTTCAGAAAATTTGAGAATTATGTAATCTAGGATTCTACCCAACAGTGCAGGAAAGACAGAAAACGTTGCGAGCCAGGTACTTACAATCAAAGCGATGAGGTTGATTACCCCCACAACTGGCACCAAGAGTAGATTCCACAAGATTGAAACCAAATTTACCTGGCCAAAATACTTTATTGTCAAAGGAAAAATTAAACTGGAACCTAACACACTTACACCCAATTCAGATTTAAGCAGATAACTGAAATCTTGCTGTTTTAGGAACCTATCCGCTGCAATAGTTAATAGCCCCGAAGCCAAGAAAGACAGCTGCAGGCTCACACTTAGATAAGCAGTAGGCTGGATAAATAAAATAATACTCAAAACGACCAAATACTTGCTTATGACAGGCAATTTTTTACCTAAGAATTTTTCTAGTTGAGTCCAGAGCATGAACAGACAAGCACGCAATGCTGCTAGATTAGCTAGGCCTATTAATAGACAATAACTGGCTCCCAGCATGGCAGTCAAAAGCAATCTAGCCCTGGCCGGTAAGCGTCTATAAATTAGCTCAAAGGCGCTGATAACTAGAGCAAAATTCCCACCTGATACGGCTAACACGTGGCTTATACCTAAGCCTTCAAAGCTTTCCTCTAGATTAGGATCAAGCAGATAAGTCTCTCCAAAGACTAAGCTAATAAACATTCCCGCAGTAATAGGTTGAAACTGATTTGTGATAGTTTGAAAAATTGCGAATTTGAGTTCATGCATACTCGAATTTAGCGTGGATGGGCTATTCAACAAACTTAGGCTGCTTACCTGCAACTTCACACTGGAGCAAATTCCTCTGCCAATCAGGTAGCTTTGGAAGCCGGGATTTCCACCAGCTACGTCGATATTGAATTCTGCAAAATAGATCGAGTCGGGTATCAATGCTGGTCCGCCGGTCATTCTAGCCCAATATTTGTTTAATTGGCCAGGTTGATTAAAGACTAACTCTTGAATATCCGGTGCTATCTGGCTGACTTGTTGGATCAGAATCTGGGAATTCACTTTGCCCGTGGTTACCTGACCATCAGGGCAATAAGCGCCCGTAGCCAAAATGCTTTGTGTTTGTAGAAACTGCAACCCAACTACACCCAACAACACTAGTAAAATAGTATTAGTCAAAAATCTTTGCTGTATTAACTTAAACCAAATATTC